>Ga0115008_10002838_pt1 | contig 14372 bp, 7 predicted proteins | sample FraStrMetagenome_FD_87164 | JGI IMG/M metagenome (GOLD analysis project Ga0115008, IMG submission 87164) | Marine eukaryotic phytoplankton communities from Arctic Ocean - Fram Strait ARC3M Metagenome | ecosystem: Environmental > Aquatic > Marine > Oceanic | place: Fram Strait | collected 2012-06-18
ATATAAACTCATCATCGAAGCCAATGTTTGCTGCGTCAACTTGATTACTTCCGTAATACACTTTATCCGGTCGAGCCCAATAAATAGCACCTAAACACATAGGGCACGGTTCACAAGAGGTGTAAATTTCGCAACCATCTAATTGAAATGAATCTAAGTTTTTACAAGCATCTCTAATGGCTGTTACTTCTGCATGTGCTGTTGGATCGTTAGTTGAGGTCACTTTGTTGTTTCCTTTTCCTACGATTTTTCCATCTTTGACGATGACGCAACCAAATGGTCCACCCTCATTATTATTCATTCCTTTAAGTGCAGCATTTACTGCTTCTTTCATGAATTGTTCTTTGTCTGTCATTTATAATTATTTGAGTTGGGTTTGTATTTTAATGTAAGATATTAAATTCAAATATAAGAAGGTAATTGTTATGGAGTAAGTTTTATTGGGTTTTAAGACAAGAGACAACATCCATACTTAAAACGAATACCCAATTGCAAAATTGAGTACTGGCTCATCAACCCTAAAATCAAAACGCTCTCCTTCTGGTAAGGAAGGGTCATGAAAAGGTGCTGCTAAATCAAATCGAATAACGAAGCCTTGTACATCAATACGTAAACCGAATCCTGCTCCCATACCTAGTTCATTAATGAAATTTGAGGAAAATGTATCATCGCCATTAAACACAGGATTTCCTTTAGAATTCCAAACATTTCCTGCGTCGACAAAAAATGCGCCTTTAAAAAAAGAATATATTGGAAAGCGATACTCTAAATTGGCTTCAAGTCTGATGTTTCCTGTTTGATCAACAATTGAGCCATCACCACTAGTACTTGAATCTTCATTATATGTTCCCGGCCCTAAAGAGCGAATTCTAAAAGCTCTTACGCTATATGGTCCACCTGAAAAGTATTGTTTTACAAAAGGAATGACCTCAGAGTTTCCATATGCTAGACCATAACCCGCAAATAAGCGCGTTGCTATAGTTTGTGCCCTATTTTTTCCGAAGTTTAAATGAAATCTAGCATCAATATCTGCTTTTGCATATTGTGCGTATTCTAAGCCTAAAAAAGTTTCGGGTTGATTGTTAGATTGTTGTTTTGCTAAAAGACTAATTGAATTTCCAGCGATATCAAAGGTTGTATTTAGGAAAAATTGATTAGGGTCATTTTGATTTGTTAATTCACTATAAGTGAATGAAAATGTAAGTCCCGAAATAAATTGTTGCTCGAAACTGCTTCTTAAAAAGGGATTGGCATCTAAAATCTCTTCAAATTCGTCACTGGTTTCTATTAAGCTGGTGTAATTTACCGAAATAGGATTAACTTCATAAGAGATAAATTTATTGGCATTCCATACGTATCCAAAAAGGGCACTTCCGCTCAGGAATGTATAAAGTTCACTCCGTCTTAAATAGGTAGCGGCTAAACTAGTTTTCGTCTTCGGAATGGAATATTTAAAAAAGTCGTCATTGATATTAAAAGGTGAAATTACTCTTGGGAAAATAACTTCTCCTTTTAAGCCATATTCTAAACTACTCAATCCTGCGTTTTCGCCACTTGCAAACTGTGTTTCATAACCGATATTTGCACTGAGATTGAAGGTTTCTCCACCTCTAAAAAGATTTCTATTGCTATAGGTCAAAGCTATATTTGGGCCTGTAAAATTGTTTGATTTTGTAACCGCTTGTAATTCTGCTCGTAAAGCGCGTTCTGTCAATGGCGATAAGAAAATATTGGCTTCAAGCACACCCAAACTGTCCGTTAATAACGAATCGATTTCTTTATATTGAATGTTTATGTACTTGTACGCTCCAATACTTGATAAACGTCTGGATGTGTTTTTTGAGATTTTTGGATTATAATAATCACCTTCCTTAATTGTAATAAACTTATCTAAATACTTCGTTTTAAAAAACGTAGAATCTTGAACATAATTTTTAGAATTAAAACGCTCAACTTTAGTTTTAGTTGAATCTTTTAAGTCATAATCTGGGTACACATTGACATTTTTTATTTGGTAAGGAATAGTTGATTTTTTTGGAACTTGCTCCTTGAGTTTTAAGTATAAATCAAATCGTTTATTTGTAAACTGATTGGTATCTGCTTCAAAAATAAAAAAGTCTGGATTGATGTTATAATAGCCTTTGTTTTTTAATTCTGATTCTATGCGTTGGCGCTCTAATTTTAAATTAGAGAAGTCAAATCGCATATCATTTGAAATTGGAGATTTTACTATTATTTGTTTTACATCTTCATAAAGTGGAGATGGCATAGAATCTAATTTAAAACTCACCATTTTATATGGCGCCAATACTTTTAAAGTATAAGTAGCAAAGGCTTCTATTTCTATTTCTTCAAAAGAAGACTCGGCTGTGCTGTAGAAAAACCCATTATTCTCTAGTCGATTACGTAAAATGTCTTCTATTTCAAAAGATTTTACATCGGATTGATAAACGGGCTTTTCACCCATTTGTTTAAACAGCCAACGATTTATAAACCCAGGCTTTTCTTTTTGGTTTTTGTAGTAATAATATAATCCCAGATGCATTCCTAAAAATTTAGAATTAGGACTAGGTCTTAATACGGTTTCTAATTCGGTTTTAAGCTGCTCAACATTTTGAACTGAGGAATCTGCTTGAATTTCAATTTTTGCTCCTGTATAAAGACGTTCACCTTCTGGTATGTGTTTTTTGATGCCACAGGAGTGCAGAATAATTCCAAAGAAAAAAAGATAGATACTATGTGTTATGGTTTTTTTCAATATTTAATTCTTTTTCTCTTCTATGCTTTTATTAGTTTCTTCTTCTTTGATTTTTAGTTGAGCTTCTGCGGCTTTTTTATCGGCTTCTAATTTGGCTTTCTTTTCATTTTGTGATTTAAAAATAGCATCCCAAAGTTCGTCAAACTGATTGAATTCTTGAGTAAAAATTAAAGCAATTCCACTTATGATAGTTTGACCGTCAATAACATTTTCAAATTCACTTTTTCTAAAACCTTTAAGTCGGTACCTACCATCTTTTGAAACGACATACTCTAAACTCACATTGCCTACTAATGGCGTAGATTCTTCTGTAGAACTGGTCCCTTGAATATCGACTTCGCTTCCTGCACGAACAATTAATCGGTCATCAAATAATTTCTTTTGTACTGCAACATCTAATTGTGTTCGGTCTGTAGCACTTTCGCCTTGATAGTCAGTATAACTATTGATTCCGAAATCAAGTTCAATTCCAGAATTACCTAATAGTTTATCTGAAAACGCATTGAGTTGCCCGGAAACAGCATCGTTGAGGTTGTCTCGCGCTAGGGTAGTGAAACCTCCTGAGCTCCCGTCACTACCAGAATCTGGATAAAATCTATTGAGTACTAAAAGAGAGAACACTTGTTTGTTGAGTTCGCCTTCTTGAGAATTTACTTGTTGTACACGACCGTAAACTTGTCCACCGATGGCACCTTGTTCTTCTTCAGGCATATCTAAAGCAAAAGAGATTTCGGGTGATAATAATTCACCATCAATATTGAGATACACATTAAAAGGTAATACTTGTTGGTATTTGCTTTTTACTGAAGGATCAGCTCCAGAAATCTGAGAAGCCATTAAAGCAGATGCAGAAGTCTCTACATTATAAATGGCGCGAACATCGAGTTTTGCATCTAAGGGATTTCCAGACCAGGACACACGACTTCCTGGCGCTATTAAGAATTTTCTGTTAACTAAATTATAGAGATTGAGTTCATAATGACCATCTGAAATTTCGTAAGATCCTGTGAGATTTATAAGCCCATTGGGATTCATTGTGCACATTAGTTCTCCTCGACCAGAGGCTCTAAAATTATCTCCCGTTTCTTCATTAATAACTACAGTGACTGTTGCGTCTTTGCCAATTTTAATCAATGCTGAAATATCTAGACCTTTAATAGTTGCTGTTTGTTTCTCCGTTTGGGTAAGAATAGCATTAGGGTTTTCGCGATTAACAAAAACGACGACACCATCACGCTCTTCGATATTAGCTAGTGATGATGGCATAACGTAGGTCACATCGGTATCTGATCCTAAAGTTAACTCAGCGTTTAATTTAGGAATCAATAAATTTCCAGTAAGTTTCGCGTTTGCATTAAAGGTTACTTTTCCGTGTAACACTTCATTATCTTCGGGAGTTGCATTTAGAACTTGAAAATTATTAGCTTTTAAATCAATATTAAACGTTGGATTGACAAAGCTTTTAGTTCCAATCTCACCAGAAACTACTAAGGCATTATTATTCTCATCTAAAATGGTGAATTGGGACATTGAAAATCCGTCGTTGTCTGCATTGAGCGTCTCATTTTGCATCGTAAACGTTGTGTTCAATTTAGACACATTAACACTGGTATCATTGAAGTTTAAGAACCCATTGTACAGAGGGTCTGCTGTTGAGCCTGTGAGTTTAAACTTGCCATTAAAACTTCCGTTTGCATCTTTAATTTCACCCAAACTTAATGTGTTAAGCGCTTTCATTTTAAATGCATTAATACTGAGGTTAAGATCCAGATTCGCTGCTGTATTGGTTGGTGTGTAGTCACCAACGAGATCAAGATCAATGTCACCTCCTTTTAGTCCAGCGTTAAATGCATAGTTATTATCTGAAAGCGAATTGCCATTAATGCTTAAAACTCCTAAATCTGTATCTAATACGTTTAGTTTTTTGATGCTCAAATCTGCGATAAGTCCTGTTTGTGCAAACGGTTCTTCTAGAATGAAATTACCATTCAGTTCGCCAGAAGCCAATTGATTTTCAGGGTTTAAATAGTCAAAGACTTCCTTGATTTTGAAGTTGTTAAAATCTAGAGCTACATGTGGTTTTTCTATGCTTGATAATTGATGTGTTATTTCTATAGATTGGTCACCTTTTGAAATTTTAAAATCATTAAATTCTAAATTCTTATTGGTTAACACGATTTCATTTGTCGCAGGAATTGACCAATTACTTTTATTTAGTATCAAACTATCGGGACTCACGGTAAATATCAAACGCTCACGATTACCGTTAATTTTGGTGTTGATATTCATAATTTTTTCACTATTATGATACCCAAAGAAGTTTAATGATAATTCATTATTAGTTTGATTGCCCGTAATGACGGTTTTTGGCACATCTAAAGGACCAGCAGTAATGTTTTTAAATCCTAAATTAAAGTTGAAGTTTTCTTTATCAGTAGTCATTGAAAAGGCTAGACTTTCTAACTCATTTCCGCTGTAGTTAATGTGTGGTGCAGTTATATTAGCTTTGAGTTGGCGTTTCTGTTCGTTGAAATCAAAAGCAATATCAATAGTCTCTAAATCTTTAACACTTACTAAAAACACATCGTTGAGTAAAGGGGATTCTGAAATTTTACCATCAATCTTCAAATTGACAAAATTAGCTGTAGAATCTGGTACTATGTCATCTCTATAGAAATAACTTGATACGTGTTTTTCTAGTGCTCTACTAAAGGTTATGGGGTCTGTATTTGACTTTAAGTTAAGATCTAGTATTTTGTTTTTTATAGACACTGAAGTAGTGTCCTTTTCGACAAAAGCCAATGCGCTTAAATCGCCCAGTAAATATGTTCTGTCATTATATACAAAAACACCTTTATCTATAATTGCACTAACATTATAGCTCTCACTATTACCTTTAAAATCTCCATAAATAGTCATTGCTGTTTTTATGTTGCGATCTGTCAATCCAAGAGATTGTAAATTAGCACCAATAATATCGAGTTCTAGAGTAGCTTCTGGAGCTATAGAATCTAAAGTGACTAAACCATATAGATTGATGTTTATATTTTCATCTTTGTATGTTGAGGTTATTTGACCTTTTCCGTTTTTTATGTTTCCGTTGAGATTGAGACCTTTGATGACGTAATCATTTAGTTGAAATTTTGAAACCGTAGCTTCTAAAGTCGCATTTAGTGTATTGATGGTTTTGCCACGTCCTTGCGATTTTAAATTTAGACTCAAAGTACCAAATTGTGAATCGTTTAGTAATTCATTTATCTTGTAGTCATCAATCGAAATTAGAGCGTCATAAGCTATACTGTTAGTGTTTTTGAAACTGCCATCAATTACTGCAGTGCCTTGCGTGGACGTTAATATCGCTTTCGCGGAAATGTCTTTTGGATTCCCACTAAATCGCCCAACAAGTTTTAGGTCTTCAGGTAAACTCACACCTAAATCTTGTTCATCTACAAATTTTATAATATCTGAACGTTTTGTTATTGCAGAAAACTGCGGAATATCAAATTGCACTGTTTCGAGATTGGTGACGTTTTGAAGTGTTCCGTTGGCAGAAATTTGCGTTGTATTTCCCCAATCTACTTTGGTATTTGTAATATGTATTGAGGCTAACGTTCCTGATGCGTTTATGTTTCCTGTTAGTTGTCTTTCACTTATAGTATTGAGATAGATATTGCTTTTTAGTTCTGGTTTAAATTTGAAAAGCTCTGTTAATAACAAACTAAATGATGGTAAATTAGCATCCACTCTTGTGTTCTCTGGAGTATTTATGAGTTGAGAAAGCGACTTGTAATTTAAACGTGTATACCCTGAAATATTGTTATTGTTTAATTTAAACTTTAAACCATTTAAGGTCATTTGTTGGTCGGTAATATTAAAATCTAGAGCTAGCTGCTTGAGATTAAGCCCAGATATTTCATTAAAATTTAATTGATTGAGTTGTAATCCAGCTTGTTTATCTTTTAGAATAATCTCTTTAGCTTTTAAGGTAACATTTTCTAAAGCGATAGCATTTGGATTAAAAGTACCTTTTTTTGGTTGCGCATTACCAACCCGATATTCAACGGTATTGTTTTCAAAATCCATTTCTGAAATATTGACTTTAAGTTGGGGCCATTCAAAGATTTGGATATCTGTTTTGATATCGCCTTTAGTGCGCTCAACGTTTAGAGCGATATCATTATTTTCGGTTTCTGTTTGAATTGAAATTTTCGAGTCTTTCAAACTGATAATACTGATATTGATGTCATTACTCGTTAAATCAATCTGTGGGATTTCTGTATAAAATTCTGTGATATCAAGATCTGCTATGATTTGATTTGTTTGCGATTCATAATACGCAGCAACGTTTGTGAGTGTTATACTTTCCGAAGAAAATTTAGGTAAAGGCGAATCTTTAGTTGCGGTACCAATAGAGATAGGTTTCTGAATGAATTTTATTTTGGAGTTGCTGAGTTCAATTTGTGAAGCATCAAAAATCATATTTTCAATGTCTGTCATTTTCATATTGGCTTTTAAATTTCCAATCTGAAATCTGCTGTCAATGCCTGCAAGTGCATCATCAAAAAGTATATCAATACTTTTAAAATTAAGGTTTTCAATGACAACATTTAGAGAAGTAGCTGTAGTGTCTGTCGAAACCGTAGTCGTGTCTTTAGGAGCAAAAGCATCAATTAAAAACTGGAAATTATAACCAGAAATAGAATCTTTTCTAGTAATATTTGCACGCAAACCATCCCATTGTAGAGCGTCTACGCCAACTGCTTCGCCTTTAGTCATTTCCCAGAGTGGAATATTGGCTTCCAACGTTTTTGAATAGATTAACGTGTCTCCTTTTGTGTCTCCTAAAAAGAGTCCGTCGAGACGTATATCTCCATCAAAAGTGATGAATAATTTTTCGATGTCAACTTTTGTATTGGTTTTATTCGATATGTAATTGACCGCTCTATTAACAATAATATCTTGTCCCCAAGGGCTTCTAATAAAGAGAATGAGTAAAAACAGAAAGATGAGAATACCTAAAAACACTCGCGCAGTTTTGCGTAACCAGCGAAATTTTCTATTTTTTAGTGATTTAGGTTTTATGTTATCGTTATTCTTCAAGCTTCAAATATAATGTAATAAAAGTATGATAATTACAACTATCACAACTGTTGTTACCCCGTTTGCTCTGTTATAGTTTTCATAAAAAACAAATTTTACTATTCTCTTGATATTTTTAAGTAATCTAATTGTTATTACCTTTATCTATAAAAATAATTATTAAAAAGTTTCAAATTCATTAGTTTAGATTTCTTAAAATTCACTTATGTCTAATATCATTATTTTTAGTTTGTTATTGATTTTTGTCATTTATGTGTTTTATAAGATGTATTCAAAAAAAATAAAGCAATTTCCTTCAAACTGGCACCCAATATTACTCAAAGAAGTGCAGTTTTATAATAATTTAGATCCTTCAGAACATCAAAGTTTCCAAAACCGAATGATGCAGTTTTTAAGTGAAGTATATATCGATACTGTAGGTTTTGATATTGAAGAATTAGACACTATTTTAATAGCTTCAAGCGCTGTAATCCCTGTATTTGCATTTAAAGATTGGCATTATCCAACGGTTACTGGGATTATTATTTATCCAGATAATTTTAATGAAGATTTTGAATTTTCAGATAAAAGTGGATCTAGAATAATTGCTGGAGTCATTGGAACAGGTCGTTTAGAAAAGAAAATGATTTTGTCTAGAAAGGCATTACATCATGGATTTAGTAATAAAACCGACAAAGGAAATACTGCTATTCATGAATTTGTGCACTTAATTGATAAAATGGATGACAATATCGACGGTGTTCCTGAGGTTTTGATGCAGAATGTGAATGCGATCCCTTGGTTGAAATTAGTCCATGATAAAATGGAGGAAATTAATAACGATACCTCAGATATTAGAGCTTATGGTGGTACCAAACAAGCTGAGTTTTTTGCTGTGGCTTCTGAGTACTTTTTTGAACGTCCAAAACTAATGAAGCGTAAACATCCTGAATTATTCAAGATGATGACTGCATGTTTTAGGATTGAGTTTTAATGCTTCGGTCCCGATAGTCATTAGGATTAAACCTTCAAACCACCGTCAAATTTTATTAAAGATTTAGCAAACGGTTGTTTAGTTAATATTTGACCTGTTGCAGCTTTTATGGCATTTGCCAAAGCACCTCCGGCAGGTGGTAATCCTGGCTCTCCCAATCCTGTTGGTGATAAATCATTTTCCACAAAAAATGTATTCACGATTGGTGTTTCTTTCATTCTTATCAAGTGATAAGTGTTGAAATTGACATCTTGAGGTGTTCCATTTTCAAAAGAAAAATCACCATACATTGCATGACCAATTCCATCAATAACGCCACCTTCAATTTGGTTTTTTGCTCCTGTTGGGTTGACTACGATTCCGCAATCTACAGCAACAGTGACTTTTTCAACCATTGGCAATCCGTTTTTTAAGGTGATATCAACGACTTCTGCAACATGAGTATTATGACTGTAGTATGCAGAAAATCCTTGATGGACGCCTGCCTTGGTGTTTCCCCAATTACTCTTCTCAACTGCGAGTTTTATTGCGTCTGTCATTCGTTTTGCAGAATATTCAATACTAGGATCGTCACCATCGGTTACATTTTTAAGCAAGTCTAATCGTAATTGCACTGGGTCTTTTTCACAGGCTTCTGCCAACTCATCAAAAAAGCTTTGTTCTGCAAAAGCTAAAAAGTTGGTGTAAGGTGCTCGCCAAGCTCCTGTTGTTATATTACTTTGGTAATTTCCAGATTCTACTTTATAGTTTTTAATGGCTCCAGCAGGAAAGAAATTTGGAATTGATCCATACATGTTAGAGTTTATAGCAGCTTCTTTTAAATGATAACCGGTCACTTTTTTATCTTTTATGGATGCAGCAATTCTGTATTTTATTGCAGGTCGATACACACCTAATGACATGTCATCTTCTCTGGTAGAAATCAACTTAATAGGTTTTTTAATGTTGTCAGCAATTTCTGCTACTTCATAAACAAAATCCCCATAGAGACGTCTTCCAAAACCACCACCCATTCGTGTCATATCTAAATGCACATCTTCAAGATCACGATTTAATAATGAAGCTACAATCTTTGCAGCTGCGTCAGGTGTTTGCACTGGACCAACTAGATGTACTTTTTCATCTGTAACATCAGCGAAAAAGTTCATAGGTTCCATGCAGTTGTGAGGCAAGAAAGGAGATTCGTAAGTGCGTTCGATAATTTGATCAGCTTCAGCAAATGCTATTTTGATATTACCATCCTCACGCCTAGTATCTAGATTTTTACCGTCTAAAACTTTGACGAGTTCGTCATCATGCATTTTGGTGCTTTCGGTAGAGGAATCATTTTTCCATGTCGCTTTTAAGGCTTTTTTACCCTTTATGACATCCCAAGTTGTTTTTCCAATAACTACGACTTTGTTAGATTTACTAAGACGCACACTCCAATGTGCTGATGGGTCAAATTCACCTTGATTTAAATAGTTTCTTGCTTTTTCTCCAATGGTAATCACATCAATAACACCTGGTAAGGCTTTTGCTTCGGACGCATCAAATGATTCTAAAACTTGACCAAAAGCAGGAGGTCTTAGTACAGAGGCATAGAGCATACCTTCCACTTTGTAATCTAATCCAAATAGAGGTTCGCCAGTTATAATTTTTTCGATATCGACGTTAATCGCATCTTTACCTATAATTTTATAATCTTTTGGTTCTTTCAAGGTAACATCTTCTGGAACTTCAAGATGAGCAGCGTCATTAACAACATCGCCATAACCTAGTGTTTCACCATTAGCATTTGTTATGATGCCTTCGGAAGCTGAGCATGTCGATGCATCCACATTCCATTTAATAGCTGCTGCATTAATGAGCATCTGTTTTGCTGTCGCTCCAGTTTGACGAAGTGCGTCCCAACCGAAACGTATTGACTGACTTCCGCCAGCCACCTGTCTTGTGAAATTTTTTGTATCTAAAGCACCTTGCTCCACTGAAACATGTTCCCATGGCACATCTAATTCTTCTGCAATAACCATTGGCATGGATGTTTTTACGCCTTGGCCAATTTCAGGGTTCGGTGAGAAGATGGTTACGTAGCCATTTTCAGCAATCTTTATAAAAGCATTAAAATCTTTAAAGTTTAGTTTCGAAATATCAACTGGAGGGACAACAGCGTCCTCACAAGACGTCAAAAAGTTGAATCCAATTAATAATCCGCCAGAGGCAAGCGCAGAAGTACGAAGGAAATTACGTCTGCTAAAAGTGATTTTGTTTTTCATAATTATTTAGCTTAAGACATTTTTTTTGCAGCAAGAGCAACTGCTTTTTCTATTCGGTTATAACTTGCACATCTGCATAAATTCCCATTCATGGCATTCCTGATTTCCTTGTTATTAGGATTAGGGTGTTGACTCAAAAATGAGGTTGCAGTCATAATTTGCCCAGATTGGCAATAACCACATTGTGGCACATCGAGCTCTTTCCATGCTTCTTGAACCGGATGTAATTTGTCATCTGCCAGTCCTTCTATAGTTGTGATATTTGCGTCTTCTAAACTCGAAATTGGGATGGAACAACTTCTTATTGCTGTGCCATCGAGATGCACTGTGCAAGCTCCACATTGAGCAATACCGCAACCAAACTTGGTGCCTACTAAATTGAGTTCGTCACGAAGCACCCAAAGTAAAGGTGTGTCTTCATCTGCAGTTACAGAAACTGCTTTTCCGTTAATCTTTAAATTATAACTTGTCATAGCCAAAACATATATAGCTAAAGTTAACTAATATTTATCTTAAATGCACTGCCTGTTAAATTTTTAAAGTGATTTCAAGAAATTGAGATAATCTTCTTTAGTATCAATATCAATTAATTTTTCGTTTCTTATTGAAATGATTTCTTTATAATGAGCGTTTAGAAAGTCTTTTGCGCCTTTGTCGCCTTTTAATTTTTGAAGTTGTTTAAAGTGTTTCTTTGGAAATATTGCAGGTACACCAATATTTTGGTCATAAGCTGAAGCTGTAATCTTAGTTGGGTTTTTTTCAAAAGAATCAATTAATAGATTAAGATATTTTGAATCTACTTTAGGTTGATCAGCGAGCATGATTAATACCGCATCAATATTTTTGTTTTCTAAATAGTTAACACTTTCAACAATGCTAGAGCTTAATCCCTCTTTGTGATTATAATTCGTGATAATATCTATTTCATAACTTGATATGGAGTCTTTAATAATTTCAGCATCAGCACCCAAAACACAAATGACTTGATTTGCATTACATTTTTGAGCATGAATTATACTTAAACCTAATAATGTTGTGTCTCCAATAGCTAGTAATTGTTTTGCTGTTCCCATTCGGGTTGAACGTCCTGCGCTGAGAATTACTATGGCTATATTCATATAATTAAGAACTGAATTTTTCTAGATATTTTGTTCTAATAATATCGCCAACAGGTTTGTTTTCGACTTTACTTTCCAACCAAGAAATAATATCTAGATATAAAAAAGCACGTCGTTCAAAAGGGTGGTCTTCGAATTGCTTTAGTGTTGCATGTAATTCTCTAAAAGCGTTTTTGAGATCATGAGGATAAATATCTTGTAGACCTCTTATAAATTTTATCATCTCTTTTTGAACTTCATGAAGGTCATTCATCTTAATTAAAAATTTGTAAGTGCTTCTTAATAAAGTATCCAAATGATAATCTAAACCAGCCTCATAATGCGCAACAAGATTGAGAACTCTTGAAAAACAAAGCAGATCCTCTCGCATGGATAATGATCTATTTGAAATAATTTTATTTAAATATGTAATACATTCTTTATTGTTGCCTGCTCCAAAATGTAAACTGGCAAACTTATAATAAAACACCATTTTGTGGTGGTCGTCAATGTTGTTTTGGAAATGGATTAGGTTTTTTTCTATCTTCGGAATTAACGCCAATCCGTCGTTAAAACTGCCATCAATAAAGTGTTTATTTATGTCGTGAAAATTGAAATACAAAAAAGTTAATGTTTGTACGTTTTCATCTTTCGGGAAAGATTTATCTTCAACTTTTAATTTTAGATTGGAAAGAATAGCTGTAAATTTTTGTTTATTTCTTAAGAAGAAAATGGACTCTAATAAATAATTATTTCCTTTTAAGAAAAATACGGGATTCAACTTAATCATATTTGGATACTCTTCAAATAAGTCAACCCATTTTGAGGCATATTTATAACAGTTTTTAAAATCCTGAAGCAAAAAACTGTACCATAAGTAGGCATTATATAACCATAATTTTTCTCTAAAACCGAGACTTTTAATTTTGTATTTAGGTAATCTTGCTTTAAAGTATGCTTGGACTTCCTTACTTTCTGCTTCACTTTTGACATAACCGGTTTTTAAAATAAAACTATAGAGTTGAAGTGAAAGATTAGATAATTTACTCGCTATAACATTAAGAGCGCTTAATTCTTTTGCTTGGATTGTTAATTCATCTGCTCGTGTATTAATACTTCTAGTAATGTATTGTGCTTCAATAATTTTTTCAAGCTCTACAATTTCAAAACCTAAATTTTTTTCTTCATTTTGAATAGCAACGTCTTTTGCCTTGTCTAAAATCTTTAAACTTTGTTTGTATAAGCCTTTATGATATAAAATGGAAGCAAAATCAAGTTGTTCTCTAATTTGAGAACGTATATTTTGATGAGAGGGATTGAGTTTTAAGCTAATTAAAATCTGTTTGTATAAATGTGCCTTTACATTAGCTAACTGTTGTTTTTTTACAATTCCACTTTTTAAAATTACGGATTCATCATAAATGTGAGCCTTATCCAATAGATTGAAAAGATTTAAAAATTTGGAGTCAGAATTAACATCAAGACGTCCAACGTACAGCTTGAATTGTCGTTTTTCTGACTTAGTTAAGGACTTAACTAGTTGAAATAAATTATCTTTTTGACCCTTCGTCATCAATAGGTTTTTAGTTTAAGTATCTGTTTTTCAATATTTAAGCAATTGTTTTATTGTTTGAACATCGTAAAAAGCAATTAATAGGTATGTGAATTTATAAATTGAAAATATACATTCGTTAGACAATACGAAAATATATTTTAATAAATGTCAGATAAAAACATACAAATCTTCGATACAACCTTGCGTGACGGAGAACAAGTTCCAGGATGTAAATTGAATACAGACCAAAAAGTTGTCATTGCAGAACAACTTGATATTCTTGGTGTAGATGTGATTGAAGCTGGTTTTCCAGTGTCAAGTCCAGGTGATTTTAAATCTGTACAAGCGATTTCTAAAATTGTTAAAAACGCAACAGTTTGTGGATTAACACGAGCTGTGGAAAATGATATAAAAGTAGCTGCAGAAGCATTAAGGTATGCTGCAAAACCAAGGATTCATACAGGAATCGGGACATCTGACTCTCATATTATTCATAAATTTAAAAGTGATAGAGATACTATTATCACTCGTGCTTATGACGCAGTGAAGTATGCAAAGTCTTTTATTGAAGATGTTGAGTTTTATGCAGAGGATGCTGGTAGAACAGAAAACGAATATCTAGCAAGAGTTTGTG
>Ga0115008_10002839_pt1 | contig 14369 bp, 9 predicted proteins | sample FraStrMetagenome_FD_87164 | JGI IMG/M metagenome (GOLD analysis project Ga0115008, IMG submission 87164) | Marine eukaryotic phytoplankton communities from Arctic Ocean - Fram Strait ARC3M Metagenome | ecosystem: Environmental > Aquatic > Marine > Oceanic | place: Fram Strait | collected 2012-06-18
ATACTTTGATCCAAAAGTTCAATGACATCATGACCGGGACTTTTCTATTGGATCCTCGCCAAAGTATCTTTGATGAAGAAAATCTAGGATTTGAGCCCCCTTCCGAGGAAGAAAATCGTCAACATCATACTGATAGTAGAAATGATGAATGGTCCAACAACAATGCTCCAAGATTGCCAATGGCGTTTCCATCATCTTCTCCTCCTTCTCCACCGAGGGCAGCTCGATTACGATCCTTGAGTGAAAGCGACAAGATTCACTATGGTACACCTCCATTGTCCATCCATCCACCTACAGAAATGTCTTCATCAGCACATTCCATTTCCAGCACCAGTTCTCAACATTCTAGAATCGATGAAGAAGAAGACGAAGGAGACGACGAGGAAGAAGAACTGTACTTGGAAGAACCTCCGTTTGCAGCTCGACGACGATCTCATTCATATGAAACAGGAGTGGCAGCCATAGAAGCAAGTCTCTTTCAACATTCCAACACATCTCCACCACCCACTTTTCGTTCAAGTCACAGTGCCGCCATGGGGACGACGTTAAGTCCTAGTCGATTAGGACGCATACGTCGTGTTATTTCTCATGGGAAATTACATCCTTCCCAAGACTCCTCCGAAAGAATTCCCTCCAATTCATTACTTCATATTAACTCATTTGATATTCATTCGAATAAGGCCAGCAGTGTCTCAAGTTTCACCTCTGGTAGAAAAACACTATCTTCTGATGGGAATGAATCCGAATATCCTGCATCTCGAATCTCTAATACCTCCGAAGATTATGATCTTGACCCATCCACTTCCACCGACCAACCTCATGACCACCATCATCACCACCCATTGGAAGATTATAAAACCAATCAAAATATTGTTCAAACACTCTGCTGTTTTTGTTTTGATAAAACACAGAGTCTTACACGTGTCTCTACCTTCATTGTTAGATACGCACCCTGCTTCTTATGTTGTGGTGGTGGATCGCATCCCATGGAAGTCTCAGTGACGGATCGTGATGTTTTATTTCGACTGAATTTCCTTTGTGGTTTTTTTGCTCTAGTTCAGACCGGTGTCGGTGGATTTGTGGCGATTGTCATGTATATGTATGATTGGATTGATCAAAATAAAGATGGATTTGATGGGTCGGAGATGCAAAATCCATTTATTCCGATGGATACGAATGATCAGATGGATTCGAATGATCAGATGAATAGTAATCGAACACTGAATCCCAATTTTTGGAATTTGAATTTTTCTTTGGGGATATTGACCATTGTTGGATTTATTTTATTAGTCGCAGTGATAGTAGCACGTAAATCCATCAAGGAAGTGAATTTGAACGGAGCACTACGATTTTATTTTCTGTTATTATGGGTCTTTCCGATTGAATTTTTTTCCGTCTTGACCTTGATTGATGTTTATCGTGTTTCCGATGTTTGGGTGGAGCACTGGTGGCATAGCGATTCCTTTCGGTGGTTTCGTGATACCTTTTGTGTTGGAACAGAGCCTGGGAAATGTACACAGCCCTTCCGAGATACCTCAATCTCCAGTTCTACTTCTGGTGTGCCTCAGGTTTTGAATGTTACCATGTGGTGTATGAAACAATTTAATCACACTGATTGTGTGGAGATATTGGAGGAGTCAAAATCCAGGTTTAAGGAAATTGCCTTTTTTTTTTACATAGCTAATGGTGTTTGGGGTGTGTTGTTGATGATATTGGTAAGTGATGGAAGTGAATCCATTCCTTTTTGATTTCATATCGGGATGTAACGTACTCATTGTGGTGAAACAAAATAATGCAGGTGTTTCTATCCATGCGGGCACTTGTCGGAGTCATCTCATCTCCCATTGTACAATCCGCAAGAGAAGGGAATATATCAAGTTGGTTTTTCCTTCCGATTCTAGGATGTTTCTTAGTTGGAGGGCTTTTATTTTCAGAATTTGAGGATTTGAAATGGTTGGAATACTTTTATATGTCTTCTGGAGGATTTTTTGTTCTTGTGGCACTTTTGGGAATATTTATTTCTCAATTCTCCGTCTTAAATGCTGCAGACAAACGAAAGAAGCAAGTAGCAGTGATTTTATTTATTTCGATATCCTTTTTAACGATCCTTGCTTGCAGTAAGTGAAGACAATGCTGCCGTTACATTAAATTATGTATTCGCTTGTATATTTCTCTCTAATGATTTTGCTCTCACATATTGGATACTTTTTTACACCCTTTTAGTTCTTGTATTGATCGCCAGTGTCATTTTTACATTGGACCCGGTGAAATTCGAACGACATCAAGTTGCATGCCTATTGGATACATCGAATAGTTGTTCATTTTGCAATATTTTGAACGTACCCGAGGACGAAAAATGTCCTGAATGGGAACAGCAGGAGGTGGAATCGATACTGCGAACGTTAATGAAACAAAGCGCCTGTTTGGCATGTTTACTTCTCATCTATGCTATTGAAGGATTTCGATTTGGATTTGTGCTTCGTCGGCATATATCACATTATCAGATTGATTATGTCTAATGATAATCTTGTGGGGGAGTATGTAGTATGTATTTATTTCTATAGGAAGTATTATTTGTGAAATAGGATTGTATAAATTTGTAGAAAGTATGAATAGGATTTATGAATAAAGTTTGAAGAAAATGAAAGTTATAATTGTGCACATTTGTGAATCTTTATGGATTGTCTTGTTCTGATTTCGTCAAAAAATATTGCAAAGATTGCAGATTTTGCTCACTGCTGATTCTGTTCCTTTATTTTCCTCATTTTCGAGAACTTGAAAATGAAGCACGTGCTTCAACTTCAATTATATCCAATCTCTCTCTCGGATAGATTATAATATTTTAGAAAATGTCAAGCAACAAGGTTCGAACCTGAAAAATGACAACCAATAAAAATATGAAATCTAAACACATTGTTTCATTACTTCCTTCCATCACCGAAATCCTTGCCGAATTAGGGGTTTCTAATATGATTGTGGGAATAACTCATGAATGTGACCATCCACCAGAAGCCATCCAGGATGCCAAAATTGTGACAACGTCAGAGATCAATCCAAGAACCATGTCTCAGGAACTTATCCATACTAAGGTCTGTGGGTCATTGACAAATGGGCAAAGTCTATATGGACTCAATGGTGATGTTCTCAAGTCATTACTTCCGATAGATATAATTTTCACACAGAGCCTGTGTGATATCTGTGCTGTTTCATATCCAATGGTGTTGAAAGGTTGTGCGACATTGATTGGAGGGCCACCGTTTCATGATGACTCACCAAATAATGTTGTCGATAATAATGGTAGCAGGAACAAAATTCCGAGAGTGGTTTCAATGGAACCTGAAAATCTTCGTGACGTTCTAGAAACCTTCCAAGTTGCTGCTAAGGCTTTAGATTCCATCATAGACGAGGGAGAGGGAGAAATAGGAACCATAGAAGCTCGATGCAATGTGGTGATAAATGAGATTCAAACAGGACTAAATCGTATTGAATATGTTGTTAGAGCGCATCAACACTCGTTGAAGGCTAAATCAAAACCCTTAGTTGCATTTTTGGAATGGCATAGTCCATTATTTGCAGGTGGACATTGGATCCCAGATATGTTGAATATAATTGATGTATCTGCACCCATGCTACTGTCAGGCGAACCTTCGAAAGTGTTTACAGATGAAGAGCTTTTAGAGTTGGATCCAGATTTTATTTTGATAGGTCCCTGTGGTTTCAATTTAGAACGGTCATTACGAGATACACTGGCCATGTATAAAAAAAGGCCCTTTTGGAGGGAGCTGAGGGCAGTCAAACAAAATCAAGTTTTTGCTCTAGATGGCAATAGCTACTATGCTAGGCCAGGACCTAGACTTTTGCAGGGGACTGGGATAATGGCAGCTTGTGTATATGGAGAGGAGCTCGCAAAGGAATTAGGAGAAGATCTAGCTCCATCCACTGGATATGTTCAAGTAATGTTGGATATGTATGACAAATGAAATTTATATTAATTATGATTGATTGTTGTTAGTTATTCACGAAGATATGTATAATCGGTACATCCAAATCACTTTCATAAAATGCAATTTTAGAAAAATTTAATTTTATAACCATTTCGTAAGCAACCTAGTTGATCCACTTCAAACAATCAGTCCAAACAAACATCGTCTATCCCTTGGAACAAAAATCCTCATACCTCCTCCTTTCAACAATACGAATAAATTAAGCACTGTCGTTTGTAATTCTATTCACCCCTGTAACTGCTAGCAGTTACGAATCCCTTTCTTCGCGTTTTTACGAATCTATCAACAAACAAAACCAGGTCACGAGTTGGGAAATTTAACCCTGACGTCCTCTTCTGAAAGTGCGCCCGAAGTTAACTTCTGATGTACATTGCCCGTGAAAAGATGACGTTCCCAAGTATTGATATCAAAGTACATGTATTGCGTTGTGGCTGCATTATTGGAACTTGGATTTGCCGGTGTGGCCCGTTTAAACCAAAGTTTGAGTTCCACATTATACCTCCATTCTCGTGCATAAAGCTCTTGTGCTGCATATGCTTGTAAGACATCTTTTGGTAATGCGTAGAAGATGTAGAAAAGAGTTTCTAAGTGGAATTTTGACAAATGGCCGGTTTTCAATGCTGGTGGTTGCATATAGTAGCACATCGGTAGCTGGTCGTTGGAGAGAAAAAAATTTGTGTTGACATTAGAATGACAATTAATGAAACATAAACATCAAGTATGCATAAAATACAAATTGGGTTATTTGAAACATCAAATTTCTACTAAATGTCCAGTTCTCTTATCTTACCTGATATTGAGGTTCTCTAGTTGTTGGACTATCTGACCAGGGACTAGCAAATGTACTATACAGTTGATCTGGAGAATTTAAGTTTAATCCTAACGATGTCAAGTCTGAGCCGAGTGCAAGAGCATTCCTATCCGCATCTGACATTCGAATAACACCTAGCAAACCAAGTAAACCATAATCTCCAGTTAAGGCAGAACCAGCTGCAGTCGTTGACTGTTGAGTAGCTGAGTTAGAGTTTGATGTTGAGTTAGATGAATTACTTCGTTGTTGGTGAGTATTGCTGTTTGGTTGAGACTGAGACGCTGAGGTGGAATTGGAAGATTGCATAGCAGCTAATGATCCTAGCACTTGCGTTCCTCCTAACAGACCTGGCTCTCGCCTATCTTGGCCATGTTGATTAGATCCAGGTAAATTACTCTCCAAGTTTAAATTATACATACCATCTGCTAAAGAGTTTCCCTGGTTTCCAGTTGAGCCTACTGATGACGATGAATTAGGTACTGAAGGCGTTTGTACGGCATCTAAGAGACCTGATCCACCTAACAAGCTAGAAACACCCGCTGCTGGAGGTAAAGCTCCTGGTAAAGCAGGGAAATCTTCACTTGTCATGTTGAAATTAGAGGCAGCATTTGCAGCTGCGCCATTTCCAGGATTAGACGACATAGCTAGTCTATACAGATTTGACGTTTTGGAAGGACCAACTCCAACACTGACGCCAGGAATACCAACATTGCCATTACCTCCAGAACTTTGCAACATTTGTTGATGCGCTAAGTATAATTGGTTTTGTAAGCTGTTTCCATTGGCTCCGCCACCACCAGAAGCACCACCTAAACTTGGAAAGTCGTTAAGATCTAAGGTTGCTGATATATTTCTATCTGCCTCTGAACTGATACTATTCCCATAGCCGTTCACGCTCCCTATCGCTACATCAGAACCATTTCCGCCTGTTCTGTTAGAGGATGATGAAGATGTATCTACTCCTAACAAGAGTTCACTAACACCTTGCTGTTGTTGCGTTTGTTGTGATTGTTGGAACATTCTCTTTACTTTTCATGCAAATAAATGATATCCCTTATGGTAGAAACACTTCTCTTATAACTATTGGAGGTACTACGATGCGATTGGCCTGTATACATATAGAAATGATAAAAGATGCCAGTTAATCATAAGTTATCAATTTATTCAATGCGACTTCTTCATTTATTTGTACTGGTTCCAAGATTATCATGAAATAACTCGTATAATCTAATATATAATAATTTCTTGTATATCAGATGCAATGCACTGAGAAACTAACGACATAACAAGATACATAACCACTTGACATACTATCCTCCACCGTCTCATGGTCAGGAATAGGCAATAAGGATATCGAGAACCTAGTTCAAAAACAACACTCTATGATCATGGTGTTGGTGACGGGTGAGGTGAGTAAAAAGCACCAATCACTTACATTCAAGGTGTAGATGCTCCGATACGAGTTTAGACCTCTCAGACAAGTCCTTCTTCCTACTTGCCTCTCTACAACGTTCAGTATCTTGCGGTTTACAGCAGTTCTCCAAACTTTTGTACATGCATTTTCAGCAATTTCGTATCGGTTACCTAATTACAATTTAGATCTCACATACCTTTTCTTTCAAAAAATTTAGCTTCTAAATCTTTTAAATCTTTATTGATTACTTAACAGAAATATACGTAATATATTAATTGTTAGCTATTTGTAAGTCTTGGTGAGCCATTATTCTCTGCTGTAGAATCCATCGTCCTTCAAGTAGCTCCAGATTGTTCAAATGATCTATGTACTTAGTGTGTTCATGCACAAGGACCGTTTTATTTCTGGTTTGGCAACAAGTATTCATCAGAAAATTATTCGGGAAGAATGTCCTACACATAAAACTATACATGCACAGAAATCGAAATTTATAAAAGATAGGCAATTGTTCACGACTAATTAATATTCCTATTAATCATTTCAAAACGGAATATTAAGCTATCTCTTTTTATCTAACAAAGGTTTATTTCAATATATAAGTACTACTCATTAAATGAAGCATTAACTAAAGCACGCTTTCATATGATTTAGCTGGTAGACTTGTTTAGATAGATAGACCCCACTCTAAAAGAATCTGCTGTGCGCCATAATTTATGAAAAAAAGTAATTGCATCGAAAATGAAAATAACAACCTTCATCTGCTAGAGAGAGAGAGAGAAAGAAAAAAAACAAAAGAGATTTATAAAAAAAACGAACCAAAAACTATTGAACCCCAGTTTGCTACGGTAAATTTCTTAAACGGTACATGGTTGCAATCTTTCATGTTCCATTCATGTTTTAATTTACTATAGAATCATTCTGAGTTTGTTTAATATGAGAGTGGTCGTTAGAAATAAAGATATTTTGTAGATAAAGTGTTTCACTTTGCCTGAATTTACACTTTACCTTAAAGAAGTACAATTTTCTCATCATAAACTGATAGGAATCGACATGTTACAATTGTTCCTCGCGAATCTATTCGATATATGACAGATTTGTTGTACGTCAAAAATCATTAAAAAATGAGATTCAAATCAAACTTATATAACAACTCAATGAGTCAACAGGAATTGTATCACTGTGTTCTCGAGAAACCGAAAAAAATGTTAACTACCACTGTGTTTCGTTGCAGAGCTTGCAGAGCAACACACATATCTCCCTATTCGAATTTGTTCATTCATTAGTTTTGTTTTATGAAAGAGGAAAAATTTGTTTCTCTAGCTGAGGTGTCATAGCAGCAGTTATGTCAATCCCACGTTTGAACAAAATCTTAGTACGAAAATACGTACATCCTACTTATTTAGTTCAAGGAACAATTCTTGTGTTTTTCGGTTTCAGCAGAATCTGATAAATCGATCACCCGCTTCATCGATATGCAGTCAAAATAAAATAAAAACCTTTAAACATGACAACAAGTTTCATGCAATGGAAAGAGCCACTCAATGAATTTCCTCCGGCATCAACATTTTGTAATGCAGATCATGAAATGCAATCCACACCGACAATCAAAAATCACTCCGCCACACATCATGATGGTCACTTATATTGCTTTGGTGGATACGATGGTCGTCGCAATCATATGACCTTATCAGTATATTCCATGCGTGAGAAAAGCTGGTCACCTGCAAAAACAGAAGGAATCCCACCACCTGGACGAAATGGACATACAGCAACTTTCGCATCTGATAACAAGCATATAATAATCATTGGTGGATGGCTGGGAAGTGGACCTCTTGCTGCTAGTGATACTCATGTTTTAGACGTTAGTGAAGGACCTGAAAGTTTGAGATGGTTTCAACCAATTGTAAGAGGATCTTCTCCTGGTCCTTGTAACATGCATTCTGCAGACTACATAGAAAATAGAAAAGAAGTTTACGTGTTTCGGGGTGGAAATGGTAAAGATTATCTCAATGATTTGCACGCTTTCGACGTTAATACTTATGAATGGAGGAAGGTTGAATCGACAGGAATGGCTCCACTTCAAAGAGCAAATCACTCAAGCGCTGTGCTGAATGAAACTCATGAACTCTTTATTTTTGGTGGATGGTGAGTTTGATTGAGATGAAAAGATCGATGCACTTAATTCAGGTTTTTTCTGTAGTTTCTGTGTCTATATTCGTATTTCACCAAATCATATTTGTATTCCCCAGGAATGGAAAGGCAAGGTTGAATGATATACATATTCTCGATACAAATACATCAGTTTGGTCTGCTCCAATAATTGGAGGAGTGCCGCCACATCCAAGGGCTGGAATGACACTTACGGCATTGCGTGGACGTTTATATCTTTTTGGTGGTTCTGGGACGTCTTCGAAATGCTTTGACGATCTTCAAATCTTTGATCGAAATGAAATGGTAAGAAAATACGTGTGAAATTGTACATTCTCACTGACAGCACAATCTCCATTAACAGCATACTTTTAACCAAAATTAAATGTTATTGAAAGGCTTGGCTCGATGTCTCAATGAAGGAAACAGATTCCAGAAATAATGAAATCTCCAACAGAATGGACTCTTCTTATAGCTATTCAAAATCTTCACGGTCGAATTATTATGATGATTATTCGCATGACAATCAACAACAGCGGAACACCCATGCAAACCCCAATGATGAAGAATCCAAAGAATTGATAATAGTGAGAGGACATGGACCTGATCGAAGAGCGGGTCATACAGCTACAGCAGTGAATAGATATATTTATATCTTTGGTGGATCCTGCGGATCAGATTATTTGAATGATTTCTTTGTGTTAGATACAGGTAAATACTAATGAATGATTTCGAATCATCACTCAATTGTATTTTCTGATTTCTTTTGTGTTTTTATCAATCTGATCCTCCACTAGATCCTCCTCCAAACGCTAAAATCAGTGAACCAGGTCCTATCCAATTATTCAACCGACGTTTAAAGCATTTTTTTAACGATGAAGAATTCAGCGACGTGACATTCTTAGTGGAAGGTAAAAAGATATATGGTCACCGCTTAACTCTCTGTCTTTTATCGGATTGTTTCCGAGCAATGTTTACAAATGGATTTGCGGAATCATCCAAAACAATTGTACCATTGCCGAATTGTTCTTATGCAGCCTTCCTGACAATGATGAAATATTTGTATACTGGTGAGCCCCCAAATATAAAAATAGATGAAAATGATATGCACAAAGGCATCCGCCAAGCTGTGGATTTACTCGAATTAGCGGATCGATTTTTTTTAGATAATTTAAAACAAGTTTGTGAGGGGATATTACAGAAAGGCTTATGTTCTAATACATATGACTTTTTACTTAGGACAGCAGAAGAGACCAATGCTAGACAGTTGGAAAATGCATGTCGACATTTTGAGCGGAATCAAGATCATATCGATGATGAGAGAGAGGCTGAAAGAAACTTGTTCATGAGGTTCCATGATGTACGACAAGATGGGATGTTTTTAGATGAAGATGAAATGTTTGTTGAGTATGATGAATTTATAAAAAATAGGACATAGAGTAGAGGAGTTTGAGCAAAGCACATTCCTCTCAATTGAATTTGTATTTGTATAGGGATTATATAGGAAGTAGATTAACTTTGACATTCAAAGATAGTGATTAAAGAAACAATAATGATTCATTCTTCTCCTCAAAGATTTTTTCATTCATGTCTTTCCTTCTTTGTTAATTTTCTTTGTTTTACTTTTTGTGCCAAATGACATGACAAAATCCTACAAAAAAGAGACATTTAAAACTTTTTTAGCTTCGAGTAATTAAACCTTTAAAAGGAAGGACATGCAAAGATTGTCTTGACTTCATGACTCTATGTTACTGCTTTAACTGTGTTGATTTCTAATCGTTTGAACTAGTATTAAGTAATTTTGTAATAAAGTTGCATACATGTATTTCTTCCAAAAGACAGACAGTCAATAATCTACGACCGTGTTGCATTTGGTGGTTCCAAAAAAGGGTTTATTTCTTGGAGGCATTCATGGCAAGAGAATACAAGAGGGTTCCCGCGATGGCGACGGAAGATCCAATGATAGATCCGGTACTCATGGGGGTCTTGAAAGCAACAACAGATGCGATGATGATAACAACACGCTTGATGGTGTTTCCAACGGCATGTGTTACGGGGTTAACCTGCGTTGAAAAAGAAAAAAATGAGGAAATGAATATATATCCAAATAATATTGGGAACAAAAAGAATATGAAATAAAATAAATGACAAAATTACCTTCGCAAGAGCCAAGAAGGCAACCTCATTGTAAGCATAGTAGGATGCTCCTCCAAGAGCAAGAAGGGTAGCAAGACTCTTGTTGGTGAAATCCCCGGCAGCAACAGCTCCCTTGAAAGCAGTGAAGAACCCGGTTCCCTCAATTGCTAACATAGCGGGGATAAGGATAATGGTGGAGAGGGCAGTAAGAACAGCGTACAAGTTTTGGGCATCGAGGTTCTCTCCGATCTTCTTTCCACTCATAGTTTTCTTTGACAAAACACCACGGGCAGCAGAGGACACGTTGGAGAGCATGGCAGATGCTAGGGCCAACACAGTGAAAGAAAGTTCTTTCATGGAAGCAATGGCAACTCCTCCAATGATGGGAAGAAGGGTCAAGTAGACAGAAGTGGGGAGAACTTGTCCAAGAAGAAGAAAGTTCAGTCCACATGTTACAACAGGTTCTGAGGCCTTAACGATGTGAGCGAAGGAAACGGCTCCAGCTCCAAGGGCGATAACGGCTCCTACGTGTACACCAGTGTGGCAAAGGGCGATGGGGAGGAGGGTTTTGATGTCAGCTAAGCTGAGTTTGGGAGCCTTACGGATCTTGAGAAGCCATACGGGAACGAAGTAGAATATTCCAGTAGCCATTTGGAGAGTGGCGATAGTCCATGGGTAGCTAAGAGCATTCAGAGCCTGTTTGTTATAGATATTATATCCAATGTTGAAGAGGTACCACAAGGCGAAGTATGTTCCAACTTGCAAAGAGTCCTTTAGGGAGGATTCAGCAGGCTCCTCAGCATTAGCGGCTCCACCACTAGACGAAAGAGCCAAAGCAGTGGGGGATACACTGAATTACAAACAACAATCTGACACGTGAGACACATTTTTGGACGAAATTTGATGAAACTTCAAATAGATTTTATCATCCTTGCAATCTTATTCCAGCATGAACTATTCGGGAATCATATATGAAAATGCCATCTGATTTTCCCTACAATTAGCTGAAACATACCAGTGGCTTTCATGTTTTTTTGTCACTTGCATTTGCACACATATCAAATCTTACCTTTGAGCGTTCAAAGCAGCAGGCACTTGCTTAGCTGAGGCAGTAGCAGCTTTTCCATTGTAGGTCTTGATAGATGTGGAAGGAATAAATGCAGTTGCTGTGCATGTGGTGACAGCCAAGGCAAGGACCGTAAGTTTCTTCATCATGGCGACCATTTTCTCTTAGTTTTATCTACAACTCTAGAGCAGAATGAGACACCTCTGTAAAGATCGTGAGATTTTTTAATTAATAATCTTACACACAAAAAACCAAGCATTCATTATTTCTCTCATACGTTAGGAAGTTGATGGTGTCATACGTACTTAATAATCAATCTCCAAAAAAAGCAATCAACCAAACAAACTTGGCACTTCCGATGCATCTCCCTCAAAAATACTCTTACGTAAGCTTTTCCGTCCGTACGTGCACTACCAACTTAAATAACATTTCAATTGGTTCAAATTTGAAGCCATCAAATGAAATTAATTACAACAGATAAACATCAGATTCCAGATGAATCAACGTACGTACGTACATTCGGATTCCCCCTATATTGTGTAGGTACACAAAGATTCCGATGAAGGATTGACTTCTGCACGTCAGTGAAGTTGCCCGCAAAAGTTTTCTCATTTCAATTTTGGCACCCAAATTCTCCCAATGGAGCCGAGATTCACCATCACTCACAGAGAGTTATTGGTTTTTAAAAGAGGACAAACTGCTGCTTTATAGTCATTGAATATATATACATATATATTCACAAAAGAAACCGATAAGATGCTTCCAAAAACTAAAAATAGGAACGCTTTTTTTTCAGTGATTCATTATGTAAAATTCAAAACTATTTTATTTCACATTTTCAGAAAACAACACTTACGAAGGTGAAAGATCAGCACATTTTTTCAGATGTAAAAATGACATGACAAAATATTTCTTTGTGAGTTATATTTGTATCGGTTGAGGCCAGGTTCGATAGATACATTTACATGTTCATAGTTTATTTAGAAAATAACGTTTAAAATGGCTCCCACCGGAATCGAACCATTGATAACTTGTGTGAGGGTGCGCAGGGGAGTTTCAGGGCCAAGATGACCTCAGGAGAAATACTCATTGCTGTAACTGCTGTGGGGGTGAACGAAAAAACTCCATTTGATATAAATATATGATGATTCTTTACAATAATTTTGCTTCTGTAAAACAGACAGATAACAAAATTTCTCAAAAGAATTTTCCATGTGGCGGAAGTTGTATACTACTTATTATGAAACCAAATGCACTGGCGGTATTATATGCGAATGCCTCATATTTATTGACTTTGGGTTCGACCGGATAACAAGAATATTATGATTCATGCAGATTCATCAGACTTAAACTTCTGTGTAATGGTTTTTTCCGTGTGAAAGGCAACAGCCCTTGTATAAGAAAGTATTGACCATCATACATATTGCGGTTAATAGATATTTTATAGAACAGAAAACAGAGCTTTCTTGGCAACATCATCAATAATATCAACTATCATATTATTTAGTCGAGGGCATTCCTTGGTAGAAAGAATTGAGTTTTTCAATATGTTTTCCGTCCCACTGAAGGATGAGATTGTATTAAAGATATTTTGAATCATAATTCTTGATAACTGATTGCTTTGTGTAGTAATTATTGATATAATTACTTGCAGTATTGCAGCTACCACATCTAAACGCGCTTACCTAACATGTTCATTGCGGGGTTTTATACTGATGTTGTATATATAGAATGGTAGCCATTGGTACCATTGGGGGTATCATTTTCTTTTGTGATTGCTTCTGTAGGTAGTAGATTATTTTTGTTTGTACAGAATCCTCTTGGTAAAGTCATCAATAGTCTACAACTGTGTAAACTGCTTACTATGGTGTTTCTACATTTTTTGTTGGTGCAAAACATTTATCAATCTTGTTTTTCTTTTGTTTTTAATTAGTCATATTGCTCTCATCTTTCTTCTTAGTTCAGAGAAGGGACTGTAACTCTATAGGAAATTCAGGACCATTGCTGAATGAAATCTTTGGAACATCTTGAACTAGTACATAATCTATAAGGAACCACAATGCATTAAGTGGCACACTTCCATGTTAAGGTATATCTCAACTTTTGTGTTGTATCTTGAGATAATCACATAAGTCCTAACTAGGCTTTAGTATTTCTGTATGGTAACGATTATAACAAATGTTTTGAATACCACGAATCTACATGTAAGTGAAAGGAAAGAATGTGTAGACAAGAAGTATATAATTGTTGATGATTTGCATATAATCATAGAATCTTTCACCAAAATGACCTCTTGTTACTACAAAGTAACTACAAATATTTCCAGCAGCATTTGTGAATTATACTCAAATCTGCCCCTTGTCAGAGTTTAATACAAATCCAACATTAATTGGACTATACTGCTTCAAATCCAACCATACGCGTAAACGATGGGAATGATGCACTTGGGATTGAGCATTCTTTTTATCCAAACCCTGTAACCAAGTCGCATCAAAGATAAGGAAGAATTATCAAAAGACGATCTACTGTCACAAAACACTCATGACACACCTATTCTTACATATTTCAATATCACTACCATTATTATAATTGATTACTCCAATGCTCCTGCTTCCCTTCGATACTCTACTTAGTATTTGCCGAAAAAAACTTGCAAAAATAAGATTGTACCTACGTATCACATGAAATATCCTTCTCTTGTCCCCCCTCAATCTGCAGCTCCAACTCCTATTTTGGTCCCACTCGCTACTATTCCTTCAACGACGAAAACAAGTATCTTTGCTTTTCAGG
>Ga0115008_10002841_pt1 | contig 14366 bp, 15 predicted proteins | sample FraStrMetagenome_FD_87164 | JGI IMG/M metagenome (GOLD analysis project Ga0115008, IMG submission 87164) | Marine eukaryotic phytoplankton communities from Arctic Ocean - Fram Strait ARC3M Metagenome | ecosystem: Environmental > Aquatic > Marine > Oceanic | place: Fram Strait | collected...
ATAATCCGGCACCTCAGGTGAAGAGGATTTCAAAGTGCCAGCAATTGCCTGAAGACGTTTCCATAGGAGGCACGCTGGAGGTGCAGCGAGGAAGAAAGGAGAGTTGTAGGCTATGTGCAGGCCAAACCAAAAGGCAAATAGTACAGAGAATATCGTACTGAGCATGGTTGATGAAATCACAGGAGAGAGTTTAGTATCTCAGTTACTTCGTTGCTTGGACCAGAAAAAAAGTGAGTTAATTTTGAATATATCCAACTCTTTGATGAGAACGGGGTAAGTACATACTGAAAACTCTCACATCAAGTGCAAAGTTTGGGTCCCGGTGTCTGTCATACAATCGGTATAACAGGTTACATAGATCGTTCCGTGAAAAACGAGTCTAATTTCATCTCTATATTGTATCTCAATAGCAAAAAGAACTCCAACAGAATATGTACCGTATTCTCAATTCTGATCTTCGAAGACCAAAAACACGTCACAAAATAAATTAATATTTATATACATATAATATTGTCCTGAGATAAATCTCTGTTAGCTCAGTAGGTAGAGCGTGAGACTGTTAATCTTAAGGTCAGTGGTTCGACCCCACTACAGAGAGAATTTTGATGATTTTCGCATTTTTGAACGAGCTGTTAGCTCAGTTGGCAGAGCGTTAGCGTGACACATTTAATCTTAAGCATTGGATTATCCCAATACAAACAGTTCTTCTTTTTGTTTTGATTTCTGGTCTGTGCGGTCAACGCTTGTGAACATGAAACTGTGTATTTTTGTATTTTTGGATAAAATGTTATGGTGTATGCTATGCAGCATCCGTTCAATGTAAGAAATTATATCTGTCGATTTCATAGCGTTTACGTTCGTCACACACTTGTATGAAATTATTTCTCCATTGTTATTGTAATTTTTATGATTAAGAAAAGCGAACTTCGTTGATAACGCAGCAACGTCGTAACTCGTTAGGCCTTCAACAACTTCTCTAAATCAGTTTTTTCACGATAGTATTATTGTTCGTTTTATTTATATTTCGCAATTTATGCAATTGCTAATAACTTCGTCATTTTTCGTTTTAAGTATACTTCGCTATCAATTATTCTTCTTTGCTACAGAATCTTGAACGTCACTCTCATTCGCAGACACAACTCGTTGTCTCTCATCCATTTCCTCTTCTCGAGCAAGATTATCTGTATCTGCCTTCAAGGCGCTTGCACCATGCAAGTTTTTGAAAAGCGCTACTCGAGCACCCTTCTTCCAATCACTATTTAAGAGACCGTAAATCAAACTGTCGCGATTGGCATCTTTCACAATCATATCTTTTTGCAATAAACCTTCCAAAGTAAATCCTATACGACCAGGTAGCTTCTTTGCCACAGCATCCTGGGAGTCTAATGACAGCTGTATTCGCCTATAACCAAGCGCGAATAATCGATCAATAAGCAGAAAGCAAGACTCTATCTGCTCTGAGGTTCCATTACAAACAGGTTTCATTACAGGATGCTCTAACTGAACTTTCAAATTTTCCGGCTCATCTTTAGTAAGCGAAATTATACCCAGCAACTTATCGGTCGTCATACTAACAATTGCAAACCCAGCGCAGTAGCTTTGTTTGGCAAAAATTGGAGATTTCTCTAAGTCATCCACATTCAGAAACGGACCGTAGCTTAAAAAACCCCACACCTCATTTGGATCATACGACCTATTTTCGCCTTCTGCATCACCACAAGTAATTTCAAAGAATTTTCTCGCATGTTCTTCCTTGGTGAGGGGTTCCAAACGCACATTTTTCCCAACAATATCATATGGCCGTTCTTCAAAGAGCCTCGCAAATCTCTTATCGTTTTTGTGATCCTTGCATGCAAGAGCTTCATACATCCTACCATACGAACGACGGTAAGCCTTGTCCGTATATACCCCACAGCCAGCATACGAGCGAGCATACGCCTCAAAACGAGCTTCCGGCTGTCCCGACAACACGGCACCCCCTGGCTTATCCTGACATCTCCTATACGCCGCAACATAATTCGCTTCATACTCTCGACCCATATAATCACCCGCTTTCTTAGGAGGAGGCGAACTCATAACCCTCCTCGCCAACGCCGAGAATTTATCCCGCAACGGATGCAACTTATTCTCATCTTTACCCTCCTCCGCTTCATCCACCATAAAATCCCTCTTGGACAACAACTCTTCCAAAATCAACGCCCTACGCAATCGCGCTACGGTAGGATCCTGTACCACAAGATCACCACTCCGACCCTGTTCCGCAATCCTTTGAAACGAACCTCCAAACAACAGCAAAGCTCCAACGGATGATATTGTGAGTATGAAGGTACAGATGCCACCAATGATGCCGTACAGTTGTGCCGTGGGAATGTTGGCAAGGCCGGCTGCTTTTAAGAAGTCGTCTACGGTTGTGAATTTGTGGAGGATGGATAGAGCTTCTTTTAATTTTTCGAGATCGTCGCTCATGTTTGTTGTGTGTTGTGTGTTGTGTTTGTTATTGTGTTTGTTATTGTTGTTGGATTCACAATGTGTACATGAAATATTGGATCTTTCGTTGGATGTGAGAGTTTGTGATTTGTGAGTGAATGTGATTGAAACGAGAGGAAAGGAAAGGACGATGATGAATTTGTATGGGTAACTGTTTCCTCGACCATTCGATGTAAAGTAACGGTTTATAACTAAATAGCTCCTTGACACCCAACAGAAACATAAAGGAAATACCGCGTACATGTACCGTGTAGACCTACAAGCCCGCCCGCCCTGATTCTCTCATTCTCATTCTTCTTTCTTGGACACATGTGAAGAGATTGAAACACGATACAAAATCACCCACACAACTTTCGCGTTTGATATTTGATATGGACATGATCCCATTCCAATCCTATAAATCCTATAAATCATAACAACAATCATAACAACAATCATAACAACAATCAACAATACCAATCCACATGTCATCCAATACCAACATAGAAACCACCACCGCTACTACCACCACCACCAGCAGCAACCCCGTCCATTCCGACAAACGATTCATCCAAAAAACCATCCTCATAACCGGCGCCGGAGGACAGTTTGGAAGAGTCGGTGCCCTATACTTCGCCTTACGAGGTGCCAAGGTAATCCTACTGGATTTAAACAACGATGCCCTGCTGGATACCTTAAAGTATGTCAAACGGCAGGTTGGGAAGGAGCAGAAGTTGGAACGGGAACGGGCGCAGGAGTTACGGGAGGTGCAGTATCGAATGTTGAGTGAGAAGTTGGAGGAGAATCGAACGAAAATGAAGAAGATGAAGAGTGTGGATATTAAGTGTTCGAGTACGGATGCGTTGTTGGATACGATGACGTCTACTATGTCGTTTATGGGGAATGAGTTGAGTGATAAGTTGAAGAGGACGAAGCTTGCGATGGAGGCGGGGGTGGAGCAGAGTATGGCGTGTGCGGCGGATACGTCGGAGAATTTTCAGAATAAGTTTAAGTGTGCGCCGATTGAGGAGGATCCGGTGTTTTGGAAGGAGCATCAGGGTGCCTTGTGGAATAAAGCGAAGGAGTATATTATTGCGTTGCAGTGTGATGTTACGGATGAGTATGCTGTGAAGGAGTGTTTGGATAACGCCAAAGCGCAGTTTGGAAGTATAGATCTGTTGTGGAATAATGCTGGATATCAGGGAGCTATCAAACAAACGCTTGAATATGATCCAGTTGATTTTGGTAAGGTTATGCAAATCAATGTTACTGGAATGTTCATTGTTCTTCAAGCTGCTGCACGACATATGGCCACTCAGAGCAAATCGTTGCGACAAAAGACGGGAAGAAATGGAAAGTTCAGTATTGTAAATACGGCGAGTGTTGCCGGATTGAGAGGTACACCTGCAATGGTGGCATATAGTTCTTCGAAGGCGGCAGTCCTTGCAATGACAGTAAGCACAAGCAAAGACTTAGCTCCATATGGAATAAGAGTTAATGCAGTAAGCCCTGCATTAATTGGGCCGGGTTATATGTGGACACGACAAAATGAGTTGCATGCTTCATCAGGGTCGCCGTATTTCAACTCCGATCCAAACGAAGTTGCTAGAAATAAAGTCAATAGTGTCCCAATGAAACGTCTAGGAAGCGTAGACGAGGTCATACAGACAGTAGCGTTTTTGCTCAGCGAAGAAAGCAGTTACACGACAGGAAGTAATCTAGTAGTGGACGGAGGAATGAGCGCTGGGCTAAAGGCTTGAGTTTATTTCTATCAATGCGTTTGCCGTTTAATAGATTATAAGTTTTAATGTTGTTGTATTACTCCTCACTCATAAAGCACAATTAATTTATTTCCTCGAAGGTCGAGTATGCGTCGTAGACTCTCTTTGTAATGCCAAGTGCACGTCAAGCTATGACCGATGCTTTTCAGTACTGGCGATTTTCACTGTCCTCTCGATTGAGACGTGATATCTATATTACGCGGTTGAGTGAGAAAATATTCTGTACTTTTAATTTTATATATATTAACTTCCAGTGACACAGACAAAATTACACAGAGCTAGAGTTGAATTTGCTAATGCTTCCTTTACATACGAATCTTCTGATGAAGTGTCACTGCTCATGGAGGAAGTTAACTTCATACAGCAAGTTAGAGCTTGTTCCAAATCTTGAACGTTATCGCTGAACATTAGGGCCTTCTTACATTCATCACTTTCACTGATCAAAGTTACAGCTCTGGATGCTAAGGCTTGTGCCTCCCAATTTTCATCACATCCGTTCAAAGCGTTTGTTAATACAGATAAAATCACTTCATCTTTGGCTATTGATAACAATGTTGTTTCCGAATCTTCAATTCTTTCAACTACGGCTTTCACAGCTGCTTGAAGGCAATAATTTGATTTGATTGATAGGAGAAGCACAATCTTGTGAAAAGTTTGGTATGATGTGAGCGATAAAAGATCGACCGTTGCTTCAGCTGCAATTTTACCTTTCACATCATAGTTCAAGGCAATCATGGCGAATCCATTTATTACTTCGTCTAATGATATCCGATGCAAGCTGGACCGAAATATGGCTAAATTATAATTTTCGCTGCTGACCAATTCCTTAAAGCACAACAATTTGTGAAGAACTTTTGAAACCTCAACGCCTTCTATGTCATGAACAAGCATCAATGATAGAGTTTCAAGGATTCTACCATCATTGAAAAGGCATATCTTCTCCCTTATTGACCAAGGATTAGAAATAATGGCGATAGACTTAATAATACATTTCGTTTCCCATGTACATCTACATTTTTCGGCGTTCTTAGCACTGCTGCAGTATATTTCTATTCTGTCCATTAAATAGTTCAGCCATTTGCTATGACTTTCAACGATCACGAAGAGATTGGTCTCGTCCTCCTTACACGAATGAAGCAAACGATAGATTAGAACTGCTGTGGCTGAATATATTTCATCTTCTCCCCTTTCGCCTGCAGGTGGTACCGCAATAAGTACACCTAGAGCATGCATTAAGTTAGATACATACATCAAGTCACGCAGTCGATCATATCTGCTTAACATAAAGAGAGCTTGTGTTATTGTCCCATGATGCTTCAAAGTCGAATAACGCAACGTCAAAACACATTTAACAAGTATATCGATATACCCATGATTGCGACCCATTAATGAGTGTCCTCTGTCCAAACGAGAGAAGAAGTCCATAATCGAGATTGAAGAATTGATTACGGTATATATGTGACGAGAGGATATCTTCGACGAGGTACGTTTCTCAGATATCATTGATAGGCTCAAATCAGTAGCCTGCAAGAGAAGGGGCATTAGATGCAAGTGCCCAAATGAATGAAATGATGACTGCAATTCTTCTATCGAGCAATAGAAATACATCCGTTCCAGGGACGACAAAATCTTCCCTACTAAACGATACGACTTCGAAAGTGCAACCCCGTCATCCTCCGACATTTCAAAGATACACAACTGCTCGCTGAGAAAAGAGCACAGAACGTCGTCATAATTTTTGAAAACCATATGATTGCATGCCTTTTCTAACTTCTCTATTTCCTTTGGACCAAGACATGATTTAAGAGTGTCCTTAATATTTCGAACCATTTTGATTATGGCTTCGTCTTCAGGACTGGCGCAAGTTACAATTGATGACGAGCAACTACAGGTATCCTCGAAATAACCATCGGAAGCGGACGAAGAGACGATACTCTCGTCTAAAAAATTGTACTGCCTGATTTGTTGAGGTGGCATGGCTCGACTCTACTTCAGATTTCAATTATTGGAAAGAGATTTGAAAATGCGAAAATGCGAAAAAGTTAATAAAAATAAAAATAATGATGCCATCACCGGCACTAATTGCTATTCAGGTCATTGTTATGACCATGACATCGTGAAATAATGTGTTTGTTGCGAATGGAAGTTTCTCTGTTATCAGGTCATTTTAGGTCATTTAAGCGATATTAGAGTCATAGAGTTTTGAGCATGTGACGTATGCATGGTTGGTTAGACTCTACTAACAAAAAAGGGTCAAAAAAGGGTTTATTGCTTTGCATCTTTAGGTCCCGTTTTACTCGTACATCGCCCCGTGATAACGATGTGCTACATGCTACATGTACTCCTACAACCTACAACATCTTGTATCCTGCTCATGCGCATGCCTAACTTTGTGAAATAACGTCTTAGACAAAACATACGAACTTTCATCGGATTGTGCCGTTGAGCGGTTGCAAAAAATCGCAGAAAGCCCTCAACCTCAACCCTTTTCAAAATTCTGTACCGGATATAAAACATCACGTTTGTACGTCGCATCCCTACTACATTCATTGATTACCACAGTCAACCTGCATGTACATGTATTAATATTAATATTTTTTTTTCTTCAAAGAGACCAACACAGAAACCATTTCAATCGGAACTCGTCGAGAAAAACTTTCACACCATGGCATCAACAGCACGTAAGTTTGGTACGGATTTACGGAACCTGAACCCTCACAAGTCATCTTCATCCGATGGAAAAATTTCTTCTTCTTCTACGACGAAAAAGAAACGATCCTCCTCCCTCCATCCAAAGAAATCCAAGGATACCGAAAAAAATGAAGGTAGAAAGCCTATGAAGAAATCTGACTATACGGTTCACTTTACTGCCGGACCACTTGGTTTGCAACTCGAACCGGTTGTCAGGTCTGTGATGGGTCGTGATTTAGGATGTCGGGTGGTGGATTTTGTCGATGAAGTTTGTTTGCCGGTTATGAAGACGAGTCAGGCGCGTTTGGCTGGGGTTATCAGTGTAGGTGATGTGATCATTGCCGTGGATGATACTCCAGTTTTGAGTAAGATGTATGTGGACATCGTGGATTTGTTGAAATCGTCGTCGGAAAAAGGAGGAAGGTGAGTTGAGTTATTCCTATACTGGAATGGTTTTCGAGTTTTGGTACGCTTGTTTGATTAGGGTTCATCTTGTTTTTGTTTTAGAACAATAGCGTTTCGTAATATGAAGGATGGTGATAAATCAAAAGTAAAACAGGGTAAAAAGAGTGATAACAATTTTCTTCTTCGGTCTCCTCCCTCATTGCAAGAAAAGAACTTTCACCAGAATCAAGATGAGGACACTTCTTTTACTTCTATTCTTTCTATCTCGCCAACTGCAAGTACTACACAGAAGGGTGATGCCATTGAAATTGGTGTTTTTTCACCATCGAATGTCAAACGTCAGGTAAAGAAGAAGAACAATCAGAGCCACAATAAGAAAACTAACGAAGTTGTCGCTGACAAAGCAGTGCTTGACGCCAAGCATCTTGTTCAAGCACTCAAAGTTATTGCACCAATTGCAGAATCTGCTGGGTCTTTTGCTACTCAAATGGCCTGTGTTGCCAGTAAGCATGCATCAAGAAAAGGTGGTGAATTTCTCATCGGGCATTCCGAAAATGACTATAAAAATGCCATTCGACAAAAGCATGAGCTTTTAACCGAGCTCAGTTACGCTAAAACCGAGTTAGGAAAAGAAAAAGAACAGTTTCAATCACTTCAGTCAATTAATACCGATATGGAAGTTAAATTAAATTTGTTGAAACATGATCTTGATGCAAGCAAGGGATATGTGTGTAAGTTGGAAGCTAAAGTAAGAGATCAAGAAATTGTAAAAGATCAACTCCTTGTTGAAAATAAATCTATATCTAATGATACGAAAGTTGCAAAGAAAGAGATTTCAAGACTGGCAACAGAATCTCAGAGGTCAAATGAAATGATCAAAATTAAAGATGAACAGATAATGTCGTTGGAGAAAAATGTACAAGACTTAAGCGAGAAGTTCTCTGCTCTCGGGGAAAAACATTCATCTGTTATATTTCGGGAAGAAAATTTGAGAAATCAAAATGAAGATTTACAGGATCGTCTTACGAATGTAAATGAACAATTACAGTTGACTAGCAGACATTTAAGTGAAAGCAATGCAGAATCAAAAATGATGAAGGAGGAGAGAGATGGTATGAAACTGAACATAAGTGACCTTAAAGCAACATTAGTTACAGAGATAGAAGGGAAAGAAAGTGCACTGTCGGCAGTTTTTGAGCTGAAGAAGTCGTTATCCGTGTCAGAATCAAAACTTAATATCGTCCAGGCTAGGAACGTTGAAAATTGTAGTAACTTTAAAATTTCAATGAAAGATTACGAGCAAAAACGTGATCAAGAAGTCAACGAAACATTATGCAAATACGAATCCTTGAAGAATACAAACGCAAAAGAGATCGATGCTTTGAAAAAAAATATTTGTAATCTTCAAGAAAAGATCACCGTTGCCATAGATCGAGCAAATGATTCAGAAGCGCAGTTAGTGCAGGCGAGAGCGGATCTGGAGAGTCGTAATAAAGAATCAGTTGACTATATTAATACAATAAAACAGCTCGAGACAAAGATTCAGTACAATCAAAATGAACTCAGATCCCTGAAGACTAAAAGCTCAAACGAACTTGATACCCAAAAAAAAATTATTTGCAAGATTCAAGAAGATGTCGCTGTGGCTACTGAGCGGGCAAATGATTCAGAAGCGCAGGCAGCACAGGCGAGAGCAGATCTGGAGAGTCGAGAGCGAGAATCGCTTCACTACATCAATATGATAAAACAGCTCGAGACAAAGATTCAGCACAATCAAGGTGAACTCAAATCGCTAAAGACTAAAAGTGCAAATGAAGTTGATAGCCAAAGAAATATTATTTTCAATCTTCAAGGAAAAGTCGCTGCTGCTACTGAGCAGGCAAATGATTCAGAAGCACAGTTAGCGCAGGTCAGAGCAGATCTGGAAAGTCGTGAGAAAGAATCAGTTCACTACATTATTACGATAAAACAGCTTGAGGCAATTATTAAGAACAATCAAGATGAACTCGGATCCTTGAAGATTAATAGTGCAGAGGAAATTGACGCTCAAAGCAAAATTATTCGCAACCTTGAAGAGAAAGTATCCGATATCACTAGCCGTAGGAATGAGTTGGAAACAGAGTTAATTCAGGTCAGAACAGATCTGGAGAGTCGCGAGAAAGAATCAAGACATTCTATAAATACAATAAAGCAACTCGAGGCGACAATTCAGCACAATGAAGATGAATTCAAGTGTAGGAACGAAGAATTAGAGTCAAGAATAACTTCTATCAAGGAAGACCTTGCCGAAACGATCGCAGATCGTGAAGATAAAACTAATCAGCTAAGGGTCTTCCATGAAAAATTGGAAGCTATGACAATATGTAATTCGGAACTTCGCAAAGAAGTAAAGAAAACAAAAGAAGCTGCTAAAGAAGAAATCGACATTATTGCATCTGAACTACATGAATTGTCGTCAGCGCTGGCACCGAAAATGGATACATTACAAAAAGACAACGATCGACTTTCTGCAAAAGTGATTTCTTTGCAAGAAACTTCAAACACAAAGGATATGCGTATTGACGCAATGAAAAAGGAAGTTTCTCTTTGCAAAGAGGCGTTAACAGAGGCCATAGTTAACGATGAGTCGTTTGTTCGAAAACATCAAGCAATGAAAGCAGAGCTTGAGCTTATGGAAGAACGCGTCTATGATGCGCTAGATTTAGTTGGTAAGTAGGAGTTAACAAAATATTTACATTTTTACATTCTCAATGTCATCAAACTTTTTGAACATATTGCCTGTCAAAAAAGATGAACGTGAAGGGACAAATCAAGTGTTAACGAACGAAATTGAAGCCTTAAATGAAGAATTACAAGAAAAAGAAAAGGAAATCAATGAATTGAGGGAAGCAACCGATTTGAAGGTGACCTCTTTAGAACAAAACATTGTAAGTCTCCATGATGATTTAAAAAGTAATGGGATGAAATTATGTAATGCCCAGACAAGAGAAAATGAGCTGAGAGATAAATTGTCGCTAGTTTTAAACGAAAAGCACTGTTTAGAAGGGTGTTTAGAGGATGAAAAGAATCTGAAAGCACAGCTTGATTGTTGTTATGAAGAGATTTCCACGCTGAAGGGTAAAATCGCAGAACAAAGTTCTGAAATAAAGACAATCCAGACAAGAGAAAATGAGTTGAGAGATAAGTTGTCGTTAGTTTCTGACGAAAAGCACTGTTTAGAAATGTGTTTAGTGGAAGAAAAGAATCTGAAAGCACAGCTTGATTGTTGTTATAAAGAAATTTCCATGCTGAAGGGTAGAATCACAGACCAAAGTTCTGAAATAAAGACAATCCAAACAAGCTCTCAACTTTTGGAAGCAGAAAACTTGAAACTGCAATCCAATGCTGTAAAAGTGAACAATGTCGGCGCCGGTGATGACGAAGATTCTCACACTTGTACTCCTGATACTGAATTGACTCGACAACTGTGTCAAGCTCGTAACAAATTACTGGAGTTGAAATCAGAACTGAAAGCAAGTGGATTCCTACCCACCACTAAAGGCGAAGAACGTGCCAATGTTTAAATCATAATTTTATATAAATATATGTCTGCTTCGTTACGTCGATTAATCCAATCCATCCACACCAATGTTTTGATATTTACAAAAGAAATGTTCTTCACAGTTCTCTAAAAACATTTATTCCAAAAGTCCTGTTTGCAAGGTTGTGTACTTATTTAGTGAACATCTACATATTTGTTGATGCAAAACCAGGGTAAATGACAAATATCAAAACCTGTAAGGGTAACCAATACGATAAGTTCGGTCAAGATTCAAATTAGTTCAACAAAAAGAAAGAACATCACAGATATGAGTACACAGTATCACTTTCTCTGATTTATATATTATCATAGATAACCAAAAAGGCTTTATTAAGGCCCATTTGGGCGCGTGATTTGAGCGTACTAATTTAGATCTATGTAATTTACATTCTCTATTTGTTAAAATTATGAATTAAGTTGAATCTGAACCGAACTTATCGTATAGATTTTGTTACGTTACTGAAACAGATTTTGATTAAAGCTCTTACGCAGCTTCTTATACTTGACCTTCACGATGATTCTACATAAACGTTCTTGCAGGTTCAATTGTTGAGCCTTTGTAACTGTCCTCTAACTGAACATATTCTTGAACAAAAATCCAGCATGTGACATCGTACTCAAATTGCAGGATTTTGCGCCTTGATCTCCTCCAAAGCTCTCACTAGAAATGACACACAGCAAAAGAATCATTCAATTGATATGCCTCGACTGTACGACTTTTCGTAGGTTTCTCAGCTATTTCAAGAGAGGTCATCAACCTTTCGTCTTCATTCGTAAGAATAACTAGCAAGCGTGTAGAATATTACCACCCTCATTTCTCAATGACAAAACTATCAACCTTATCTCCGTGAATATCAATGAAATCCCATGTCAAAGATTTTATTCCGTTCACAGTTACAAGACCATATCCAAAACCCCTTGTAAGAACCTTTGTATAACCCCCCACTATAACAGCTTCGGGATATTGATTTGCTCCGCCGGTCCCAACCGTGACATATTGTGTCCCACCATTATTGCATTTGCCATTATATAATCCCGCACAGCTTCGAAAGTATGCGTGATAATGTCCAGAAATAAATAAATCAACAGAAAAAGCGTACATAAGCGATTCTATATTTTTTCGTATGTGCTCGATCGTTTGAAGTTCTGCTGGTATCAATTCTGACTCATATAATGGCCTATGACTTTCGACTATTACCCAAGGTGTTTTCAGTCTATCAACTGACCCCAAATCGTCAAGTAACCACTTATACTGAGGAGAAGAACTTGATAGGTCATGTTCTTCGTATTAATGAAGAGGGGCGCGCGTTATTAATTTTCTATCTAATTAAGAACAAGTCAAGCAACTTACCAGAAGAAATAACGATTACATGGGTAGAAGCATAATTATAGGAGTACCAAAATATTCCATTTCCGGAGCTCGGCATAGTAAAACGCCTATCTACTGGCACCCCGCACTCTCCACCTTCATCATGAAAGTTTCCCCAACTTGGATGATATCCTCCAGCAGTACCCGTTCCTGTGAAAGGAAGAAATGTGATACTGAAACTTTAATTTGAAAAAATCCATCCGAAAGCTTACCACTTGGGTCTCTCCCGATACCTCCCGTTTCATGTACGTAATCGTGATTTCCTATCGAAATCATAAATGGAGCTCGCGCAGTAAAATTTTGATTCATGTCAAACCAAGCGTCGTAAACATGCGCCGCACCATCAGCATACGACAAATCTCCAATGAGATGCACTGCTCGTGCTCTACCTTTCATTACTTCTTCTGCTACTGCATCCGACACTCGATCAGCCGTTAATCCCGTCCAACCAGTCGCAGGACAACCTTGGTCGGCAAACGTAATGAAGGAAAATGAATAATCAGGATCTACAGGAGGCGCAGAAACAAATGAATACATTTGTGACCATTTTGATTGCCCTAGTAACCCAACCTTATAAAAATAGCGTGTATCACTTTCTAAACCGTCCATCAGAACTTCATGCAGCATTCCTGGATCGGTAAATTTTCCTGGAGCAGTTTCATTTGCTGGTTTTTCGCACATGTCCGAAGCTTTGTAAGTTTTGGACGAACCAGTTTTAATTGTTGACGATAAAGAAGACAACGATTCAACCGCATCCGGGTCCGTTCCAAAGCGAACAACAGGCACTCCCACCTTTCCAGTGGTAAAGTGAACACGCATCTCACTAGGATCGGTTGAAAGCGCCAGGTGAACAGCAGTGGGAGTGACTAGTGCATCAATAATACGAAATGTTTGCGTTCTACCTTTCATGACTAACGAATCTGACTTTGAATGACTGTCCCAGAGAACAAACTCGCACCATTCCTTCCGCAATACAGGAAACTGATCAACCTTCCAAACAGGCTCAGCCAGACTTCGCGAGCTGTCACGCTTGTAAAGATCATGCGTGTATACAGCGTCTTCGAAGTTTCCAGGATCTAAATTGGGATTGATTGCTTCATCATTCGAACAGTACAATGCAACAATACCCTTCTTCTTTTGAAAAAGTTTAAAAGACACCTTCTTTCCATCCAAGTCAGTTGAATCAAAAGCTACATTATCACGCCTGCCTCTAAAATACAACGTCAAAGAATCCCCAAACCCTACTTCATACTTATCCAGACTCATTGCCACCATATCCAAACCCGTTTCAAACTTCCCCTTTCCCCTCAACTCATGATATACCTCATTATCAAGCGGATTCGCAAATACAAGTTCCTCTCCTTTCAATACCTGAGTAGAAAGAAGAGTTGGTCGAACATGTTCCACAACCCTCATGACACTACTGCTTACATCGAAATGACGACTACGATTGGAAACGTCGACCTCACTCGTTCCAATCGAAGAATAAGAAGAAGACACATCCATAACGTACGTTCCAAAGAACAAAAACACCAGACACACGGTAACGAATCCCAACCGATGCCTCTGTTCCCACCCCAATCTATTACTACTACTGCTCCTCCTCCTGCTACTGCATCCCAAATTAGAAATCAATAATGACGATGACGACGACGAAGATGATGATGTGCCGCATTTGCCTCTATACCCGAGGATGAGCGGTGTCGTGGACGTGCAAGTTACTTCTTGCAAGTCACTACTACTTCTTCTTCTGTTCTCGTTGCTGTACATGTGTAGGTTTGTGTTTGGGTAAAGCTCTTGCCGTGCGTCGATCCTTTTTCGTTCTTCTGCTTCTGCTTCTCCTCGTTCCATGTTTGGAATGAAATCTCGAACATCTTCAAGTTGATAATAAGCTTGCTGCGACTGGGACTGGGACTGCGAGTGCGAGTGCAACTGCGACTGCGACTGCGACTGCAACTGGGACGTATCGTTTCGTTCGGTTGTTTGCGCCATGGTGCTCTCTAGCTACTCGTACGAGTGATACCGCGGTATATGGGATATGAAAAGTGGGCAGCACACAGCACAGCAGAACAGC
>Ga0115008_10002844_pt1 | contig 14361 bp, 9 predicted proteins | sample FraStrMetagenome_FD_87164 | JGI IMG/M metagenome (GOLD analysis project Ga0115008, IMG submission 87164) | Marine eukaryotic phytoplankton communities from Arctic Ocean - Fram Strait ARC3M Metagenome | ecosystem: Environmental > Aquatic > Marine > Oceanic | place: Fram Strait | collected 2012-06-18
ACTGTTGCACGGAACCACATTATAAACCGACTTTAATGAGAATGACTACAATATTCTACTATATCAAATTTTAAGACGTCCGCCCGAGTTTGCTGTTTACCATAAGCGAAATGTGGTAATCCCCGATTTAGCTGGAATTCCATAGTTCCTATAGTTATTTATACTAATATCTATTGCAAAGACTATTAATGTTAAAGATTTGATTTATAATTTATTGATTGTCGGTAAATATTAAAATGGATTATATCAGCCAAATGTTTTCTAAAGAAAGCTCGGCGCGCCAGACCGGTGTACCGTCTGTTCGTTCAAATTTAGTCGGAGGACTTACCCTAAGGGGAGTAATTCGAAAGGCCAGGAGCTCTGGATATACTTTACGTAAAGCTATCGGTGATATAGCAGACGGGGGTATTACAATGTTGGGCACCAGCAAATTATCCATAAATATTCAAAAAAGTGATCTTACTAATAAAGTGTTGAGGATCACAATCTCGGATAATAATGACCGGGGAATGTATAAACTTGTAAATACGGGTGAAGAGCACCCATTATGTTGGACGCACAAGACGACCGATCACGAAGACGATAATAATATTTCCGAGTATGGAAGTGGCCTCAAAGCCGCCGCATGCAATTTAGCAGGGAAATTGGAAATTATCACTGCATACAATGAAGGATCGAGTGAACAATATACCCATAAGCATTTATTATGTCATTGGAAAAAAATGTCGGACGCAAATACGTTCGACCCGGACGAGGTACCTATTAATAGTGATCGTTATAATCATCTTCACCCATTTACTAAAGGTACCAGTTTTATATTGACTGATATTGACACTTCCGTTGTTCACGGGAATTCCGAGAATGATATCAAAAACTATATCCAGACAATATATTGGAAATATATTTTAGATGGTTTGGAGGTCTGTATAAACGGTGTTAAATTGGAAGCAAGTGTTCCTCCAACAGAAGCTGAAAATCCTTGGCCCATTTATCGATTTACCATTGAGAATTTGTTTAATTCCGTAACAAACGAAAGTATATATATATATAAAGATGATTCTAAAGATGATTCTAAATCCAGGTGGCATGTATGTAAATTAGACGAATATTCTAAAGTAACTGCAAATGCACCATCTTCTGAGAATTTCGCAAAAGAATATAGTGAAGTAAACGGTTGGAAGACTAATTTCGACATGTCGTTTAAGGGGTGTAAATGCCACGGAGTTGCGAATGACCCTCAGAATAAGAATGGTTCTGTTGTAATGGCGCGGAATAATCGGATTCTCACCGACGGCGAACAGTTTGTAGGATTCGGTCAAAGACCCACAAATGGTGAAAATAACCATAATTATTTTAAATTGGATTGGAGCAGTAAGATAGTTAATAAAGAGCTCCGAATTTCGTATAGCAAGGCTATATCCGTACCATTACCTATTAATTATCTTACATCGGTATTAGATTACGTATATAAAAAATTGAAATCAATGTGTAAATCGAATACATCGCATAATAAGATGTGGGTAAGTAAGTATAATATTCCTTGGGACTCAAAGAGTAATTATAGTGAAAATTTGGTTAAGGCGACTGCTATAAATACGGCCGTTTCCATTTCTCGAAATGCAAGTATTGACGCACAGCGGTTTGTTGATAATATACCACCCATCGAACCGACACCCATCGAACCGACACCCAAAGAACCGACACCCGTCGAACCGGCACCAACGAGGACAGACAGAACAGACCGCGATTTGCTAGTGGATGAGGTTAAACACCTTTTGCGTGGGCACCGAACTAATTGCGGAGACTATTCAGAAGATATACTGAAAAAAATGAAAAGAGACCTTGCACAATATCAGTAGTTAAATTGGTAAATATGATTATTAGTTTTAAATTCGAAAAGTTATCCAAGCAACCGATACCGGATTGACAAATTTTCCGTCGACAAATTCGTCTCCGGCGATATCAATGGAATAATTGTTTATAGTTCCCGATTGACCAACACCTTTTCGACGCAAAAAAGCGTTGTTAAATTGCTTAAATCGTCGCTGCTTTGTCTTTTGCTCTGTAGTTTTATAAAACGTTCTGATTGTTTTGAGAGTTCTTCTATCGATGTTAAATGCTGCAGTATTATTATAGTCCGTAATTGTTATATCGCCGTCGTGTAATCCTTCGCATAACTCCTTGTGTACTCGTTTTGAATCTCTACTATTTTTTAATATAATTCGCCGGACGAAATCGTCTTTAAACGTAATCTTGACTGGTATAGCGCCTTTTTTTAATTTAGTGCTGAAATCATTAGAGTTATATTCTTCTGGATTAGATCGTTTAATTGAAATAAGTCGATCTACAGTATTTTCAATAATACTTTTTATTCTCTGGGTGCATATAACCGTAATTTTATCAGCATAATTTATATGACCAGACCCCCTACCCATCAACTGAATGAGTTTGTTAATTTTACCTGGTCGTGCGTGATATGAAGATAATACCATATGTGTAAAATTGAATTGATCAGTATTAAATGTAATTCCACGTTCAATGGTCCAATACCCTGTTATTGCGAGTGATAAATTAGGGTATACTGAGTTCCATTCTCGTAATGTCTCCCGCAATTCACCAGTAACTCCATGTATAGTATTAAATTCTATAATACTTTCTTGATGACCATCTGGAAAAACAAATCCTTTAAACGTGCCATTATGAACTAAAACACAATACTCCATCCCATTGAAGAAATCGCTGATTTCTCTATGAGAACCTACGCCTTCTTTTTTAGTATATAAATGTGCTGGAGCGAAAATTATATTTCGTTGTTCACTATTAATATGGTTTAATTCAACACAATTCTTAATATATTCCAAAGGATTATTAGTTTCATTATCGAGAATCACGATTTCATGACTACTAAACCGTCTATAATTCGCAAGTAAATCGTTATAGCGTATTTCGGTAATGTTATCCTTATTTTTCAATTCATTAATACCGCATTTATATAACATTTTCCAAAAGCTATCAAATGGTGTAGCTGTTATAAATTGCACTTTTTTAATACAGTCTACCAATTCATTAGAAACAATTTTATCGAGAAAATCTTTTATCACTCCTAAATTAGCGTCAGGTTCGTCAAAAGCGTAATTAAAGTTAATAGTAGTTTTCAATTTTTTGGACCCCGCCATAAGATCAATACAGTCGTCTTTAATTCTTTTAGGGTGACAGCACATTATTATTATATTTGGAAAATCAGCAGGTTTACAACGCCAAATATGTCCCAACAACCCATCCAGATTATTAAAATCGGAGTTTTTTTTACTTGACATTACAAAAACATTTATATCCTGGATTTTATTAAATTTTGTGCGAGTTCTTACTTTCCATTGTTTAGTTTCAGCCAAGCTATTATTTGTAGAAATAATATTAATAGTGCGGGTATTTTTATTATCGTCGTTATCAAGTACAAACTTTTCGCAGTGGTTTATTACAAAGCTTCTAAGTTCTTCCAGAGTTTTTTCTGTTTTACCATAAGTAAATTGGGGTAATTCGTGGTTTAATGAAAATTCAATATTTGTCAGTAAATTTTGCATAAAAGTTTCGATAATAATGATTTATGTACTTTTTAGTTAATAAATAGATCAAATTATTGAATAATTTAGTTTGTATATTAGTCCATTGGAATATGATAGAAGCAATATAGTCTATTAAAAATTTGATTTGGACAGTCTACTTATAATACTAAGTATTCATGTTCTTTATTTCAAAATGACCGATTTAAGTTTTTCAACAGTCAACGGATCTCCATGCCGATACTTTGTATCACAGTCTGGTGGGTCAGCGTCAACTTCGACCCCAGGCCTTACTTACGTCATGATTCTCCTCGACATGTCAGGGAGTAACACCGATGCAACTCGCAAGCAGTTGGAGGATTTAATTCTATTTCTGGAGGCAGAGCGCGTGCGTGCGAAAACCACAAAGATTCCACTCAACTATAAGGTTTTTGTTTGGTGTTTTGGTGTGAAGACGACGGACGACCCTATCTACGGACAGATGGGCAAAGAGTGGGCCCCCCTCAAGAAATTAAACACGTATTTCACGGACCGAGTTCGTCGGTCGGGTGGTAAAGATGTGGCGAAGTGGGTATCATACTTTCCATGGCCAACATACACGGCACTTATCCAGACAGCATTGCGACAGATGAACACTTTTGTCGCGTCTCAGTCTGGGCCAGACGAGGTCTCACGGATTTCGCTATGCTTCATGGGGGATGGCCAGTTTAGCGATCGGGATTTTATTCCAGTGGTACGGAATTCGAAGGCGTTGAACGAGTTGGATAAGGTGGTATCCTTTACGAGTATTTTCGCCGAGAACACGCCAGACGCCACAAAGGCGACTCTGACGCGCGAGCTCCAGGAAATTTTGATGCCAACTGCTCGACATTCTTCAGTCGTGAAGTTTGCGACGCACAAGCTGGACAAGCCAAAGAATTCCCTTAGCATCGTCTTTCAGAAGATTGATATAGGTGGCACTGTCGCAAAATCTGGATACAGTTCAATTTTGAACGAGCAGTTTCATAACAAACTAACCCCTGGTTCGGTGGCGACTATCTTAAAATCCAACAAGAGTTTGATCAGTAAGTATATATCTTTCATCGTCGACCAGTTTGAGAAGTGTCCGCGGGTTTTTACAAGCGACGAAGGCTTACTGCCCAAAATCTACAAGGCTCTTATTATTCTGTCGCATTTCAAGAATGACACGTTCAGCATCGGTATGTATCTTATGGATCGCATGTCGGTACTTGCCGATAAGAAGGATTTTTTAGCCCCACAGCGTAAGGTGGCCATTGCTCAGATTCGAAAGCAGGACAATAGTGCCTATATGCTGGCAAGGGAGAAGCTTTTGAGCTTTTATACTGGGCGATTTATCTCATTGACAAACCTCCCAGCATTCGATTTCGACGCCATTATGCGTGACGCGTCATGCACAAAGCTGATTAATTTTATGGATAGCATCTGGAATGAGCACAGCGGGTGTGCCTTCGCCATTACCGAGACGCGACTTGGGCGGGGGGACGGACTTCCAATTCTTCGCAGTGACACACCCGACACTGAGGTAATGACAGGTTTTAAGATGTGCTCGGGTCTCTTTGGCATCCCCGAGACAGTGATCAGCAACAATGCACTATTGGTAATCGCTATGTATATAATGACGTCTGATTCTATTGAAGAGGACGATTCTGAGGGGGCGAACCACCTCAAGAGTGTATGTAAGCGCTTTATCTTTAATGACACCGGGAGGCTTCGAGCTCTGGTGTTTAAGGAGGACGGGACTTTCCATGATAACATGTATTGTGCTGGCTACGCACGCGTTGTCTATAACTTCTTTACGATATTTGGAGGCGATGTGGATTCCCTGACCCCTGGCGAGATTGGTGGACTCCGAAGCATTTTTACGGCCCTGTGTAAGATCATTGGTTGGCGGTCATTTACGTACCATGTGGATATCCCCAAGATTACCTTTGATTTTCATATTGGGGATCTTGTCTTAATTTCTCCTAAGAGTTGGGGGGATAAGCCCTGCCCACTTGTAAACATGCCGAACATCGCTATGATTATACCGCCGACAACTACTGATCGGAGCTATCACGTGAATAAGTACAAGTGCCAGTTTACAGAGGGTGACGCCAAGGATTACTTCTACGTTGCTCCAGAGTTTCTAACAATGTTCCTTGTCCACGATTCATATGGAGCCGTTACGGACCCAGTAACGAGTGTCGTTGAGAACTACACTAACACCGACGCCTATAAGGCACTTCGTCGCTATCAGCGCGACACTTGGATGGCGAATCTTCATGAGAATAAGGTGCGTCTCAAGGACGGTTCGTTTGATCTTAGCGGTGGCAGTACTGAGTCCCACATGACATATAAGGAGCAGATGGCGGCACTGGTAGCCCTTCCCGCCGTTGCCCGCGTCTTTGACCCGTCCGTCCTGGTGCCGAAACTGATTAAGTGTAGCACGGAGGTTCCTAAGAACATGTTGGGGGCCATTCTTGGTATGAATGTGTGGAAGCGAACAATGGGTGTGCCACTTTCTTTCAAGCGACCAGCGATTGAGCTTATCATGGGACATTCGTTGGCTACGGCTGGGATTTTGTCGGATGGGTACGCAGTGGAGCGTGCTCGTCTTGCCAGCCATAACGGGTCGTCAAGTGACCCAGAGGAGTGGAATGTTCCAATCGAGTCGCTGTTCATTGAGTCCTTTAAGCCATATGCGAAATATACCCTTACTGGCGACGACACTCGTGCAATCGTCGACGCCTTCACACGGGAGTTTTCGCTCATTCGTAGTGGTAGCGAGTGCGATTGTGGGTGTGGGTTTTCTCTGGGACCAAGTACGGATTCAGTGTCTCCTGGGTGCGGTCATAAGTACTTGAAGGCTTGTTGGAATACTTGGTTTTCAAGTAGTAGTCAGGATCCGCGGGATATCCACCTGACTGCCTCAACCTGTCCCATGGGGTGTGTGAGTTGCCTCCAGGATCCGATTGTGCTTTCGAGTGGTCAGCGTGTGGCACGGAGTGACCTTAGTGATGAGGTCGTGGCGAGCTCGACGACCAACTGTATCGCGATTTGCGAGTCCTGCACCCGTCCAAACGTAATGTATCCTCGTAGTTGCACGACACATATGGACGACGTCGCGATGCGGTGTGTGGAGTGTAGCGACCAGGTGTATTGGCCCTGTCCCACGGAGGGGTGCAGTATGCTACATGAGCATAATGGTGGGTGTAGGTGGATGCGTTGCTGTCCGATCCATACCAGCTTTGATAACCCGTGTACCGAAAACTGCAAATTCACCTTGTTGGGGGATTTTGATAACGTAATCGCCAAAGGATGCGGGCAGCCATATAAGATGGGTGCCGGTCTGGTAGAGGATGGGGGCGGTGGTGCCCGTGAGTCGGACGGTTCGCATTGGTATTAAATTAGTATAATTAGTTGTAATAAAAAATAGTATAATTTTTTATTAATACAATAACATATATTCAGTCATTCGGCTTATAAGGTTATGTATAACAAACAGGAAGGAAACAATCATAATTCCTTTCAAAATTAGTCATTATATAATTCTGGGGAGTCGTCCAATCCAAAAATCAAAACGTCGAAAGTATTATAAATTATAGGAAGTTGCTTCATAATCCCAAGGTTCGTCTGGTGAATCAGGAATACGGCTTTTACAAACGCGTCCGTCGTCGCCACATGGGGGACTGTATTATCTTCTCCAGGTCTGATCAGAACATTGTCCTTTTCTAGATTTATACATTACAATTAACCCGTTTAAGTGGAATTGATTTACATTGAAAAAAATTTGATATGAACACCACCAAAAAACCCCATATACTATTGTTTATAATGGCGTCCACTCCGTTTACGCGACAGGAATTAGAATCAGAAATATCCGGATTGAAGTGCGCCATCACTATAAAATATTATACGGGAGCTGTAACTGGGTCATTATTATCAAGAGCTCAAAATCAACTTAGCGTTACTGAAGGGGGGAATTATGATTCATGGAATTCTGGTGTAGATATGCTTAGTCGGTACTGTAAGTTGTATGATAATTATGGTGGTAAGAAAAGCGAACCGCATTTTGATTTAAATATGGTTGTAATGGCGTGTGGTGAATTGGGTACCGATATTCTTGAGGAATATGACGTAAATTTAGAATGGGACAGTGCTAAGTCCAATACGGAACACCCACTTACCAAAGTGCCAGTACCAGTGGAACACCTTCATAAACTAACTCACCCCAAACTTCGTAGTAGCCGAGTGGGATATACTAACAAGAACCATATCTTTATTATGGGTCCAGTTTCAAAGCAAGCCGTTGTGAAAATTATTAGCAAGGTTAAAAAAATCTTGAAATTAGGGAATAAAGTGATTATTCATGTTCAGGGTGGTAATGTTTACGATTCTACTATTAAAATGTCAAGTGTTCCGAAGAGTGGATTATTCCCGAATGCGTTTAATATACATGGGTCATTATATCAATGGCAAATTCTGGAAAACGAACTCGATAGTCTATGCGGGGGTGGTAATAGTGCGTCCAGAGTAGCCGTTGGATTTAAAGTGGGTACCACGGTAGGGGTCCCAGTTCCAAAATTACCGAGGCAACCCGCGGACACATACAGTGTTGCGGTACCTACTAAAGGGTCTACACAGGCGGATGGTATGATGGTGTGGCCGTCGGAGAAAAAGTTCAACGATATGTATGAAAACTTTATGGAATTTGGACCAGGGGAATCGTCTTTATGGAAAAGCCTTGCGTTACGGACATATCTTAACAAAGATGACTGGTTAATTATTCAAGATTGCAGCGATAAAGACAATTACACCAGCTTAAAATGGCTCAACGACAGATGTCCAGGTCGAAAGCCCCATTTAGTTTTACTTACAGGGGCCGAACGAGGTCCTATGACACGTCAAACTCCTGACGGACAGATAATGGTCGACTATCAGACAACGTTATTGGATACGAAGTTTGATTATCCTAATTTATTCGGGTCGCCACCGAGACCCAATGCTATAGCGATGGTGCCAACAAACCGACCAAATGGGGTAATAGAATTACCAGCGTATTGGCCAAGTTTTACCAAATCAGAAGACAACGTCGCCCTTAAAGAGGCCTTGGTGTCGGTCCGCGAAGGACCTCTAGAGGAGGACGCAAAGCTTATTGAAAGAGGTCTTACTATGTGGTTTCGGTACATTATGGAGACCATCGGTTCTGAAAATCTCACGCTGCGGTATATTGGGTGTGCTTTAGCAGGTGAGAAACCAGGCGACAATGTAGTTTTTAACCCGTTGATGCATACCGATCATTTACTTCTGGCTTATTACTCTGTTAACTCTATAATGGATATATCCTCGGGAGGTAGAGGAGCGCCTCCAATTCCCACCCACATGACCGACCCTACAGCAATTAATCTCTTGGAAGCTGCTATTAGGGCGGTTGTTTCGGGTCGGTATGGTTCGGACGGACGTGAGAACCAAGCAACGCCGCTACTGGTCGCTGGCGATATTGTCGATTCGGTAGCTATACCAGTTGTTAGTAGGTTGGACGTCGGGGGTACCTATGGAGTAAGTTCCAAAACCACGTAGTTGTAAGTGCGACGAATAAGTTTAGCATAGTATTTAACAATCATTAATAGAATTATTTGTATAAAGGGGTTATTTATAAATTTGATTTGTTCGTATATCTAAGTATAATAGCATTAATACTCCTCTTTATACCACAAACCTTTCTAATAATGTTCTCTATCGGATATCACAGCTCTCCCAATACCGATGTTTTTTCTGGGCAAAATGCGCTCCTGAAGGATCTCCCACAGACAGGAGGAATCGTCGAAATCACCAATGACTTCATCAAACGGGGTGGTTGCCACCCAAGGACCAACTCGTCAGCCGACGCCTATCAGGTCGTGGAAACCGTTTGGAGCGAACATGAAAATGTTGTGGCAGCGGTGATCCACCTCGAGCGTTCCGGTCGGAATGAGGGGCTGTTCAGCATTTACTTTCGGAAAACGCCTCTTGGTAAATCGAACGAGGAGTATTTGGCACAAATTGAGCATAACAAGAAAAAAACCAAAAAAAATACACTGCTATTGATTAGAAAAATTTGAAATTAGCGAGGTATCAAACGTAAAAACAAAAGAAAAAGCAGGCATACGTTTTTTATTTAATACATAAATTAATAATCATTTATGGGCTCTCCTAAAAGATGGGTGTGTTAATAAATTTAAGACTTTATGCTGTCGCGTGAGTAACATACATCTTAAGACTATATGACTGTTCATTTTGCTACGCGGTTTTGATAAGAATCTATATGTGATTAATAATGTTTCATTTGGGACGAAATCAAATTTTAATTACCCGTTGTATAATTTAGCTAAAACTATTACTGTAAGATAAAATATTATAAACCTTAGACATTTATATTATTTTTTTGGTGTTGCGTTCCTAACTATTGTTAATTTATAATGTAATTATATAGTAAATGCTATACACTGCGATTATTAATCCTGAAACTGGTTTAGCAGTTCAGACAACCAGTTATTTGGGGAGATGGATTATCAACCAATATATGCGGAATTTAATCGGGGGAAACGTCTCTGTTGATGGTCTTTCAGGGGGTTCCAACACTTTAGGTTCTGCCATAGGAGTTACTGGAACACATGGCTCTGCAGGAACTACAGGACCATTGTCAGATATCAAAATAAGAATAGCCAAGGTTCGCCGTTCAGGGGTAGGGGATTTAGCCAAGGACCTTATTTGGACATTCAAAAGAACTAAAACTTTAGGCGATTTAATAGACCATATCAAATTGACATATCCGTCGTTCCAAAAAACTTTACTTGCGGGGCCTCAATTATTCAGAGGTCCACCACCTAACCGTGGTCAGCTTTCCTACGTATTTCCTATGCCGGCATTACCGTCTTTACCCCCTAAAATGCCAATATCTGTCGCAACAAAAGCAAACGCTTCCCTATCGTTGGTACAATTTGAGGATTTACTTTCTGTGCCACCACAGGGAGGGTTGTTGTCACCAGGGTTTTATATAACTTTACCAGATTTAAATCGTCCAATCACATAGTGTTCTAATGTAGATAATTTATGTATTTAAAACACTATAATATGAGCATATTCCACTCACAATTCCCGATCGCTATTGGTGAAGTATTTTTTCCGCTAAGGTAATATACTGAGTCATTGCCTCCTCTTCGGTTAAGGTTGATGCCTCTGTCCAAGCTTTCCATTTTGCCAAACCAGTAAAATTAAACACGCTGGGTTTATACGAATTATTTTTTCCAAATTTAACCAATTTAAAAAGACCATACAGACGTAATGCATCTGATTGAGTTGGTTTTATAACAGAATTATTTACATCAATTATAGCGTTCTCGAAATCTTCACCCACAGTCATTTATATATAATATTTATATAATAATTTACGCTATTCCACGAAAGCCAAATGATTTGTTTGTAAATAATTTGAACAATTACTATTAAAACATACTATTTAAGATAAAAAAGTAGGACTCTAATATAGCCTAGATACATGTCGTTATGTAGAAGCTATTTATGATACGGATACTTGTTTTCGAAAGGTTAAACTGATTCTTGGATTTGTTACGGTTATCGGGGTGATTTTGGGTATTTGGTGCGTCCAGTATTTTTGCGAAGAGCCTGCCATAATAAATAGGGAATTGGGTTTTAATGTCCATTTAAAATTTAGATATGCATTATCTTTGTCACGCTTTGATAAAGACTTATTCGCACCAGTGTACTTCACCCTCTTAAATATAATTGTAGCGGCCTCCCCTAAGGATATCCCAGCAATCAGGGGTTCTTTTCCGAACGCACGGTCGGTATCACGGTGCTCTCGAATATAATGATTGTTTAAATATTTATTGATTAAACAACTATTAAACTCAGGAATGTCAATTCCGAAGGCCTCCAGACCAAGTTCTTTAATTTTATGGGTTATATAGCGTTGAAATTCAGCGAGTTCGGGGAAATATTCGCTGGCTTCCCAGCGTTTAAATTTCGTCTTCCAAGTATCGCAGAAATATTTTTTATTAGTTTGAAACCATTTTTGGTAGCGTATAATTTTAGTTTCCGAGTAATTATAATTTGGAATATAGTCTATACTATGTAATACAGGGGTTAATTTAGCAAGAGTGGTCTTATCAATGAAATTCTCAATATATAGAAAAATACTGTCTACGTCATTAGGTTCTTGAATAAGTATAATTTTCATTATAGGGAACTATTTGCGTTTAGGTCAATTATTTGTAAATCAATTTTTAAATAAATATGTACCTACTTTATCGGTTTATTTAACTCAAGTGCGTTAAAATTGTAATTCAAGCCTTTGCATGGAGTTTTGTTTAAAAATTATGTATTATTTTCATACGGTTCATGGTAAATTTTATTTGTAATCTAAATATCGCATGTATATATACACGCATGGCTGACGAATTATTAATTAACTCTACTGGTTTAAATTATACAGAGCTTAGTATGGGGGAGAAAGTAATTATTAATAATGGGGGAAATAGAAAAACCCAGGCACTTGCCGCATTTTCAATGAAGGCTGGTGCCCAAACTGGTAGCACCAGAGGCGAGCACTACGAGTCCGGCGGATTGTTGATTGAGAAACAAGTTACTGATAAAAATATCATAGCTCCTATGGATTCGATGAGTATTACGGGAAGTTTAAGAAAAACTAAACCCCCCTTTCCATTAGAGGATTTGGTATTAAGCGACTTGAAGTTACAGAGGAGTGGTAAGGTTTTTTCACAACATGACGAAAAAACAGGACTCTTAATGTCGGTGGAGGGTCTATATTGGCGAAAACACGCGATTGATACTTTAACGAAGTTCTTTAATGGTGGGTCAAGTGTGGATGACATATCCGGAGCTGCGGAGAAGTTGGGACTGTCTGTAGAATATGCACGCGATTTAGAAGTGGGTGAAATATTGAAGGACGGGAGTGGGAGAATATTCGCAGAATATTTTACAGAAATATCTGATAGCCAAAATATATATGCTATAGGGTCGGCGTCCCAGAGTGAGACGTCTATGATACCCGGTCAGAATTCATCCACCCTTTTAAATTCAGGGTTTTATAGTAATTTTCACGACTCGTTCGCAGATGGTGCGCTTGATCTGTCCAGTGTGTTGGAAAACTTACAAAAAAACCCGCCCCTTGGTTTAAATTGTTTAGGGAATAACAGTTTGTTTGCTGGTGGCAATGTCAATGGAAAAGTCTTTACCCAAGACTGTATTTTGCGCGGTGGGGTCCAAAGTGATTTTAATATGGTTAATCGAATTCATGCGTCGGTAGCTGGGTATTGGTGCACTCCCGTTCAAGTCGGGGCTATAGTAGCCGCAACGGACACGGTTAATGGGAATTTTAATGTACAAGTAGATGGTTACACGTGCGGCATTGCTCCGTGGTCAGGTTGGGCGAGTAACGATGGGGACGAGGATAACGGGATCACGAATCGGCCACGGGCCTCATATAAGGGATTTGGATCTACGAATAAAGTTTTCAATCCGTCAACCATAGAAGACGGATATGAAGTAGGGGACGGTTGGATTCATACAAATATTAATAGTTCCCATAAAAGTTCTTATATGGGCAATGATAGCAAATCCACGGTCACCCCAGCATTGGCATGGATTGATGGTTTAGGCAAAACATTTGTGTCAGCAACGGACGATATTACACAATTACACGGGGATAGACATGGTTTAATAATTCAAAAAACCGTTCTTACACAACAAGGAGATCGTATAAGAGAGTTAGTCGGTGGTATTCCAGGGCTTCACTATCAAATTTTTGATGGAGAATATGGTGGATATTATTTTAATTTTTGGGAATATTGGAACTTTGTTGATAACTCTACTAAGACTACAGACCATGGTATACCACCTGCCGCGGATAAAGCGCCTGGGAATGTGGTCGACAATCGAGAGTTAGTAGCTCTTTCACAAGCTATTAGTGATTTATTGGCCTATCAATTTTGCCCAAGAGCCCCGATTAATCCTACTCTGGGACTTAGGTATGGTGCACCACGGGTGGTTCTACGGGAACATAAAACAGAAGTAAATTCTACAACAGTAGAAAGAACAACAATACGGTGGTATGCCATTAACTGTCGAAATATGGCATGGGCCACCAATTTAAGATATGCGCCCCAAAAGATATACCCACGGGACGAAGATGACGAAGATGGCGTAGAAAACTACTTAGACCCAAATGAATTAAATATTTTTAATAAATCTCCTCGAGATACTACGTTTACCGCTGTGAATCCGGGGGCAACAGCATATTCCAAGGATGTAGTTGCTGGTATTTTTAATTCGGTTCGGTATCATCTACCTACAGGAGAAAATGTAACGACAATCGATTCTCCAGCTGATCAATGGCATTTGGATATTGACCCAGTTAGGGATAATACTGCAGAAGATGTCCCTGGGGCTTGGAAGCGCTACGGCGGCAAAATGCCAGATCTTACTAATACCACCGTGGAGGTAATTAACCTTAGCGGGGCGGACATCCCTCGTTACACAATGCCTGTCGATGGTGAGGAGGATGCCGCGGCCCTTGTAAAGATTCGGATAAAATGCGCAAAAATATCGAAGCAGCAGACTAAACAGTGTTTAGCTTTTAGCGTGGACGCCTCCGGTGTTCCAACATTTTATATTTTCGGGGATTCCCTTAATTCTACTGAAGTTGCTGCGGTCGAGGGATTCATTACTAATTTAAGTGGCGGCGGAGGTGACACGTACGTTCAGCAACCGTCGCAGTCAA
>Ga0115008_10002847_pt1 | contig 14356 bp, 9 predicted proteins | sample FraStrMetagenome_FD_87164 | JGI IMG/M metagenome (GOLD analysis project Ga0115008, IMG submission 87164) | Marine eukaryotic phytoplankton communities from Arctic Ocean - Fram Strait ARC3M Metagenome | ecosystem: Environmental > Aquatic > Marine > Oceanic | place: Fram Strait | collected 2012-06-18
AGTCGAAGCACCACAGGATGGGCTGACCGCGCGCGCGCAGATCACACAGCGCCAGCCACCAGTGCTTACTGCCAGCGTGCACGGGGACGCACACCAACTGCGCATCACGAATGCTGTCCAGCCCAGCCAGCTCTCGCAGTCTCTTGGCGGCGGTCCAACGCCGCACTCGATGGTAGTCGAAGGAGTTGAAGTCGTGCCCGCCAAGCAGCTTGAGGAAGTGGGTGTTGAGCAGCACCACGCGGCCACGGCATCGCTGTTGGACGACGTACAGGAACGCGTTGATGGTCTCATCACCCAGCCAAGAGCCAGGCGAGACCAGCTGCCGCAGGTCGATGCGCTCGTTATTCAGATGCAATCGCCCGACCATACCGCAGGATAAGCACTCGCACAGCTGGTGCACGAGAAGCGGCTGCATCGTTGCAGTTTCGTTGGTGCTGCGTGCCATCGCTTCACTTGCAATGTCGTCCACGACATAGCAGATGTCGTGCGCCAGCTCTTTGTCAGATCGAAGGCGCTGCAGAAGCCACAGCCAGCTTTGAGGAGAAAGCGAAGAGCATTGACTGCCACGGATTCACGGTCGATGCCCGCGCATCAGCCTCGGCCGCCATCGCTGTGCGGGGCACGGCACTCGTTTGCCGGCGCTTAGCGGGAGGTGAGCGTAAGAAGATGAGCCGTCGTGCGCGCCGCGTCAAGTCAACAGTCGCGTCCTGTCTTCATGTGAAAGTCAGCGGTAGGAAGCTGCTGGCCGTTTTTCTCGCGTCCCATTTTAAATACGCTGCCCGCGAGTGCGGGTACGTGGCCACTACCGACGCCCGCGGAGTCCCACGTACGGACGCTGGTAACTAGCGCCGGCGTGCTGGGAGGGAATCCGCAGGTAAGAATATTTCTTCTTCAGCAGAGACAAGACGGCTACGAGTCAGAGCGCAGGCTCGATCGCCGGCTGCTCATCGCCACGTGAGCGCGCGCTGGCCCGATGCGACTCACCAAGACCGAGCTCAACTCGGTGCCCATCTACAACCTCTCGAGCGTGGGCAAGGCGCTCCCGCTCTGGGTCCACGACAAGAAGTCGCGCGCCGGCAAGGCGCGGGCGAAGCTGCGTCCTGCTGATGCGGCGGGCGAGCACGTCGAGGTGATCCAGGACCTGTTCTTCCCGACGATGTGCGGCAAGGCGAAGCTCTCGAGCGACGGCGAGACGCTCCTCACGACGGGCGGGTACCCGCCTCAGCTTCGCGCGTTTGAGCTCCGTGAGCTGTCGCTCAAGTTTGAGCGGCACTTCAACGCCGAAGTGGTCGACTTCCAGGTGCTGTCGGCGGACTGGAAGAAGGCAGTCTACCTGCTCGCGGACCGGTCGGTCGAGTTCCACACCCAGTTCGGCAAGCACCACACCACGCGCATCCCGGTGCACGGCCGCTGCCTCGGCTACCAGCCAGAGACGACAGAGCTGCTGCTCGCCGGCGCCGGGCCGGAGGTGTACCGACTCTCGCTCGAGCGGGGCGCCTTCCTGCAGCCGCTCGACTCGGGCGCGGCCGGCGTCAACGCGATCGGCGTCGACCCCACCCACGGCATGGTTGTCCTCGGCACCGCCGACGGAACGGTGCAGTGCTGGGACCCCCGCCAGCGATCGTTGCTGGGCGCGGCGTCGCCGTTCGCGGCGATCGACGCGGTCGACGGGTTCGGCGGCGGGGGTCCGGCTCCGGCGGGCGGGCTCCACCTCGGGTCGCCCGAGCGGTCGGTCACTTCGGTGCGTTTCGACCCGGGAGGGCTGCTGCTCGCGGCTGGGACGTCGTCGGGGCACGTGGCTCTGTACGACGTGCGGTCGTCTCGGCCGGTGCCGCGCGGAGAGGGCGCGGGGGCGGGAGGGGCGGGCGAGCCGCGCTCACCGCGGCGGTGCGCCCGTCGCGTAGGTGTGTCTCAAGGACCACAAGTACGGCCTGCCGGTCCACTCGATCAAGTTTCACCAGGGCAAGTGCGTCTCTGCCGACGCAAAGATCATCAAGATCTGGGACCACGCCGGGGCGGTGGACGCGTCGGGGGAGCCGCCCACGTTCGCGTCGATCCAGCCGCCCGCCGACGTCAACGGGCTCTGCGCCTTCCCCGACTCTGGCCTCCTCTTCGCCCCGCTGGAGGCGGAGCGTCTCGGCGCCGCCGCCCCAAGGTCCGGGCCAGGCGCGGGGGGCGGGCGGGGGCGCGCTGAGGGCGGTAGGGCGGTCTGTAGGCGCGTACTTCATCCCCGCGCTCGGCCCCGCGCCAAAGTGGTGCCACTTTGTCGACTCGCTCACCGAAGAGATGGAGGCGGCCCCTGCGGCCGCCGTGTACGACGACTACAAGTTTGTGACGGCCGAGGAGCTCGGCTCGCTCGGCCTCAGCTCGCTGGTGGGCACCAAGGCGCTGCGGCCGTACATGCACGGCTTCTTCGTCGACTCGCGCCTGCACGCCAAGGCCGTCTCCCTCTCCCAGCCCTTTGCCTACGAGCAGTGGCGCAAGCAGCGCGTGCAGGAGCGGCTCGGCGCAAAGACGGCGGGCCGGATCGCACCGGTCAAAAAGGAGAGGCCGCCCAAGGTCAACGCGGCGCTGGCGGAGGAGATTGCGACGCGCGAGCGGCAGGCCGTCAAGGAGGCTGCGCGCAAGGCGCGCCGCAGCGGCACGGCGGCGGCCACCGCCGCCGCCGCCGCCGCCGAGGACGACGGCGCGCGCGCGGCGGGAGGAGAGTCGCTGCTGGACGACGGGCGCTTCAAGGCGCTCTTCTCGGACAAGGACTTTGAGATTGACGTGACGAGCGAGGAGTACCTCGCCCGGAGGCCGCACGCGCGAGGGCAGCTGGCGCCGGCGCCGGCGCCGGTGGGGAGCGACGACGACGACGACGACGACGAGGAGGAGGAGGAGGACGGGGAGGATAGCGGCGAGGAGGAGAACGAGGACGGGATGGGCGAGGAGGAGGAGGAGGAGGAGGAGGAGGAGGAGGAGGAGGAGGAGGCGCGTGCTTGGAGCTCGTCGCGGGGCGGCCGCGCCGCGGCTCTGTCGGCCGCGCCGCGAGCCGCGCAGCCCCGCAACCGCGAGCCGCGAATGGTTGGCGTGCAAAGCGACGTGCTCGCGGGCGGCGCGTCGAGCATGGCTCCGGTCCTGCCGGCGAGTGCCACCTTTGGCGCGCGGCTGGCGGCGCTGCCCCGCGCCTCGGCTGGCGCGGCGAGGGGCGGCGCTGCCGGGGCGCACGAGATGACCTTCTCGGCGACCGACATGGCCGAGGAGCCGTCGGACTGGCTCGGGGAGGACGACTTTGCAGAAGACGCCGGCTGGGGCAAGGGCGGCAAGGGCAAGGGCGGCAAGGGCAAGGGCGGCGGCGGCAAGGGCGGCGGCGGCAAGGGCGGCGGGGGCGGCGGCGCCAAGGGCAAAGGTGCCAAGGGTGGGGGCGCCAAGGGCGCAGCGGGCGCCAAGGGCGCTGGCGGCGGCAGAGGGCGCGGCTTGCCTGGCGCTGGCGGAGGCGAGAGGTCGGAGAGGCGGGGCATGCTTGAGCGGCACCTGACGCCCCAGCGCGGCAAGGGAGGCAAGGGAGGCAAGGGGAAGGGGAAGGGGAAGGGCGGCATCAGCAAGCGCGGCGGCGGGCGTGGCGGCGGTCGGAGGTGACGCACAGATAGGATCGCGTCCGGGTGAGAGGGGAGATGCGAGGGTCTGTCGTGCTCCCCCACTCTTTGACGTGTTGTGTGTGTGTGGAGAAGCAGTTTACCGTACACTCGACGCCGCTCGGATCGATCGACTACACCTCCCACCGATCCGCTCGGAAGATTGGGAGCGTGGCGGTCGCGTGCGCGACAGGCGAGAGTCCATCACAATGACTCTCCCAGTTTTTGGCGCGCCACCGAGATCCTGCTTCCTGGCGCACGCGTACAACGACACGACCGGAGCCGACGCTGAGGCGACCCTGCGCTACGAGTGAGCTGAACACCACCCATGTCCGCGATCCGCTCTTGCGAGGTGGCTTGGCAGGGGAGAGAAAGGATTACGTGTCGTTGTGTGCACTGTTGAACGTTCATATCGAGGGGTCCCGTACCATGCGGAATCGACCCTATCCAGTGCTCAAGTGCTCAACGTTCATATTCAATGTGCTCTGTGTGGGGCCTGGGGCGTTCGCTCGTACTGCCTCTCGCGCCAAAACACCGCACGCCGCCCACGGTCGCGCGCGGCAGGCGGCACGCGGCGCCGCGACGCGGGGCGCGGGTCCCATCCACACATCCGCAGTCCAGAGAGTGAGCGCAGCGGTAAACTCAGAGTATGGTCAGACCATGTGTGGGGATGCGCGAGGGCGAGCGAGCGGTGTATGTGCCATGAGCCGAGGACCGCCTCTCATCTCATATGGGGGGGCGCTTTTTTGAGCATGCCGCTGCCATGGGGCCCATGCCTCACCATCATCGCGTGCTCTTGACACTTGACTCTTGACACTTGAGCCGAGATCATGTGTGTCAAGTACGGCTTTTTACACACATATGTACATGTGCATGCATATGCAGCTCTACAGCCTTAAGGCTCACACAAGGCTGTAGCTGCATGAGAAGGGTCATTGTGTGTGGTAAGGTCACTGCACACATCTCATCTGGCCTGGGACAGCGCCTCGCGCTCCCTGCCCACACACAACACGAATAAAAAGAGAAGCAGCGCTCCGGACACTCACTCACACGTCAGGCGCAGTGGCCGCAGGGGTGGAGGGGGCAGCGTGGGGGGAGGAAGCGTGCAGGGTGGGGTGCACCCGTCCTACGTTAGGGTGCAGCCCTGCGAGATGAACGCCTTGCCACACCGGCCGCGAGGGTCCTCCTGCTCCTGACTGGCGCGGGACAACGGCGAGCATGTAGCACAAGCCCTGCGCCTGCTCCTGGACGTCCCGCTTGTGCGGGTGAGCCCGCAGCGCCGCGGTCGCAGCCTCGAGCGCGCCCAGCTCCACGGCGCGCTGCTTCCGCGCGCGCCCGGCGCCGTCGCCGCTGATGCAGATCTTTGCCAGCGCGAGGCAGCCGTTCTCCTGCACGCCCGCCTCGCGCGGGTGTGCGCGCAGCGCCGCCACGACGGCCTCGATCGCAGAGCTCGCGGCTGCGCGCTGCGCGCGAGCGCACGCCATCAGAAACGAAGACCGCGAGCGCCCGACCGCGTCGCTCGACTCGCTGTCGGCAACCCGCCCCTGCCCAACCACGTTGGCGAGCGCCCAGCAGCCATTCTCCTGCACCTCCACGTCGTACGCGTGCGCGCGCATCGCCGCCACCATCGCCTCCAGCGCGCCGACCTCCGCAGCCCGCGCGCGCGCCACGTCGTTCGGCGCGTCGTCGCTCGCAGACACCGCGTACAGCATGTGGCAGCCCTCGGCCTGCACGCCCGCGTGCGTCGGGTGCGCGCGCATCGCCGCCACCACCGCCTCGATCGCGCCCGCCTCGGCCGCGCGCGCCTCCCGCGAGGGCACCGCGTCGCCACACAGCATCGTCAGGGCAGAGATGCCCTCCTCCTGCACGCCCGCGTTCGTCGGGTGCGCGCGCATCGCCGCCACCACCGCCTCAAGCGCGCCCGCGTCCGCCGCGCGCTCCTCGCGGGCGGCGGCGGCGTCGTCGCTGCCGCTGCACATCTCGGTCAGAGCGGTGCAGCCCCACTCCTGCACCCCCTCCTCCTGAAGGTGAGCGCACATCGCCGCCACCGCAGCCTCGATTGCGCCCGACCTCACCGCGCGCTGCTCGCAGGCCGCGCCGACCGCGTCGTCCCCGCTGCACATGTTCGCCAGCGCCTCGCACCCCGCCTCCTGCACGCCGGCGTGCTGCGGGTGAGTCCGCATCCCCGCCACCACAGCCTCGAACGCGCCCGCCCCGGCCGCGCGCTGCTCGCGCGGAGCGCCGGCCTCGAAGTCGCCGCACAAGTTTGCCAGCGCAGAGCCGCCGCTCCACTGCACGCTCGCCGACTGCGGGTGCGCGCGCATCGCCGCCACCACCGCCTCGAGCGCGCCCGCGTCCGCCGCGCGCTGCTGCCTCCCCTCCGCGCCGCCCTCGGTGCCGCTGCAAATGGTTCCCAGCGCCGCGCACCCCTTGCACTGCACCCTCTCCTCGCTGTGAGTGCGCAGAGCCGCCATCACCAGCTCGATCGCGCCCGCCTCCGCGGCCGCCTGCCTGCTGCGCTCGTCCGCGCACAGATCCGCCAGCCGTTCCCCAACGGCGGCGGCGACGCGAGGGACTGACGCATGCGCCCGCAGTGCCGACATCGCCGCCGCCAAGTCCATCTCCTGCACCGCCGCGTCGCTCGGCGCCGCCCCCTCGCCCGCCTCGCCAGCCTCGAGCGCCGCCAGCCGCGACAGCAGCTGCTCGTTCTCTGCACCTTGAGACCGCAGCTCGGCCTCGAGCGCAACCACGCGCGCCCTGAGCGGCGCCAGCATGCGCTGGCACACGGCGAGGGGGCACGTCGCCTCGTGCGCCGCCTTGTCTGCCACCATCCCCGACCACGTGCAACCAGCCTCTGCCGCCGCGCACGACCTCGGCCGCTGCGGGCAGCCGAGCTCGTGCCGGCCGAGCTCGCCGCGCGTCGTCGGCAGCCCGCAGTGCGCGCACGCCGCCGGCAGCACCGCAATCCGCTCTTCGTGGCTGCGGTTGCGGATCGCCTGGTCGAGCGCGCCGAGAGCCATGCGGCACGCCGGACACCGGCGAGGAAAGACCAGCCGGGCGTCGCAGCCGGCGCAAAAGGTGTGGCCCTCGCGGCACTGGTGCTGTGCGCAATCCGTCACCTCGAGGCAGATCGGGCACTCGAGGGACTTCGGGTGCGGCTCGGCTTGCGGTCCGGCGGGGGCGGTGAGGGAGGCGCGGGCGGTGAGGGAGGCGGGGATGGTGGCGCTATAATCCTCGAGGAACGCCGGAACGCCGGCGATGGGGGCATCTCCCGCCTCGTCGTCCTCGCCAATCCCCGCGGCGGCCGCCATCCTGGCTGCGGCCCGGGCTCTGTCTTGCGCGTTCCCGGCCGCCTGCGCCGCCTGCGCCTGCACGTCGGGCGCCTGGGCCGGCGCGGGGCGCCCTGCTGCACTCTCAAGTATCCACCGGCGCAAGGCTGAGGGAGGCGTCACCGTCGAGGAGTCTTCCGACGGTGCTGAGCTTTCCATGTCGACCACGCTCAGAGAAGCAATACTGCGGTCGCCACGCCCGCGCTCAAGCCAGCTACGAACGAGTTTCGGAGGCGTCGAAGGAGTCCGAGGAGAGAGGGGGGAGGAGAGGGAGTGGCCGGCGCGCGCCGCGCGAATTTCTTTTTCTTTTACCCTTTTATCGCCCCTCCCCGAGGCTCCACCGATAAACCCCCGAGAGGCGCAAGAGACGTTCGCTTTCCACCCACTGCGATTCGCAGTGTATGTGGCTCTTACGTACATTCCCCTCCTCTGTGTTTTGTGTGAGCTCTGTGTCTTCCTTCCCACAACAACCTCAAACCCCGACTTGCCAACAATACCGAGGGCCACACCCACCGCGCGAACCTTCCGAAGGAAACCTCGATACTCGTAGCAAACCGAGGCGATCGCCGGTGGGCACCGCAGGGACGGCGGCGCGCATCCCGCCCACGTAGCATGAGCGGACTCAAGCACTGGCTGTCCACCTGGCGGCCGTACGACGTCGCCAACACCCTCGCCGCCGCCACGGTCGGCGCCACTCTCTACGCCAGGCAGCATGAGATGCTGAACGACCCATTTGTGGACGCGACCAATGCAACGCTCAAGCCAGTGCACCAGGCGCGCATCCTGCGCGGCGGGCCGGCGTGGCGTGAAGGCAACTATGCGGCCCATCATGCGCCAACCACTCCCACCCTCGCAACAGGCGATCACGGAGGCTTGGAGCGCTGACCCGGGCGAGATGGCCGCTGCGGCGTTTGAGTTCTGGCTGTTTGTGTTTGCGATGGGAAGCTCGCCTGTCGCATGGCTCATCACCGCTGGTTTCCAGTCCGTCACGCCGGCCATGTGGGCCGAGTTCCTGCCCTGGGTCGTCGTCACCTTTGGCTCCCTCTTCAAGGGCCTCTCCGTCATTGCTTGCGCCGCCTTCGCCGGGACGTACGGGCCGCCCCCCTCGACCGCGTCGCCCCGGCTCGCGCGCGCGCACGCGCGCGCAACGGCAGGTAGCCAACACATACCGCCCCGCAGGTATTGGATCCACGGCCTGCTGATGCTGCCGCTCGACCTGTACGCGACACCAGACGCGCTAGAGAAGTTGATGGTCGTCAAGGTGCAATCGAAGAAGCGTGTCGACCCGAGCAAGCTTCCAAAGGCGGTGCTCAACATGATGGGCAATCTTGTTTTTGTCGCCTTTCCCATCGTCACCGGCCTCGTCTACGGCTCTCTCAACTCTGACCATTTCCTGCGCGTCGACGAGACGCTGCCGTCGCACAAGGAGCGCTGCCTCTGCCTCGCATCGGTCATCATTGGCAACGAGGTCCGATCTCATCCGCGCCGAGCCCTTCCCTGCTCCTCGAGAACAACGCGCTGGCCCCACCGCCTGGTCTCGTCGCCTGATTCCTCGCCCTCCCCTCCCCCCTTCCCTCAGATCCTCTTCTTCTACTCGCACTGGGCGCTGCACACAAAGACGCTCTATGCGCGCATTCATAAGGCGCGTGCCAAGCCCCTGCCACTGTTGGACAAAGGGGCCCGTGCCACGCAGCGCGCTCTCTGCTGCTCTCCTCTGGCCCTCCAGCGCACCGTCCCGCCGAGCAGAAGCACCACGAGTTCACCTCGCCCATCGCGCTCGTCGCAATCTACTGCCACCCGATCGAGTTTGTGCTCTCCGACATCGTGCCGCTCGGCGCCGGGCTGATCGTGGCGCACGCGCACGCCTTCTTTGCGCTCATGTGGATCGTCACGGCCGTCATCGGCACGCAGGTCCACCACTCGGGCTTCCGGCTGCCGTGGCACTTCAATCCGGACGAGCAGCCCGACTTCCACGACTTCCACCACGAGAAGTTCAAGTGCAACTATGGCCACCTCGGCATCCTCGACGCAGTGCACGGCACCTCGAAGATGTGGCTCGACCACTGCGCCAAGCTCCAGGCCGAAAAGAAGGCCAAGCTCCAGTGAGAGCGACCACCGCAATCACGCGCAACTGCGGCCCGTTCCCGTCAGCCAACGCGCTACTGCGGCCCGTTCCCGTCAGCCAACGCACTCTATGTGCCTACGTGCCTTGCCCTGGATCCCAGGGTCTGTCCCCCGCAAACTGGCCCTACGTGCCTCGAGCCAGTGTCACTTTGCATGTGCCTACCTAGCTGTCCGCAATCCGATAAGTCCCGGACACCCCCGCGGAGACCTGTGCGTACTCGTTCTGGTGTCTCGTGACCCCCCGTTAAGGCCGCCGTTGCTGGCAGCCGGGGTGCTCCTTTGTACGTGATTAGGGTGTCGGAAAGCCAGAGAAACCCCTGGCACGCGCGCCGGCGCGTGCGGCTCTTGGGGCGGACCGGCGGGTTTTGGGGGAGTGCGTTGAGATGCCGTCGTAGTTCCGGGCATCTCCTGGCGTTCAATAGGGCCGCGCCGCGCACGACTCCCTTCTCTGGCGACGGAGCATTTCGGCGTCGGAGCCTGCAGGCGAGACCCCCGGAACCAAATGCTCCCGCAGCGGCCGGCGACGCCGGAGTCCGCACGGAGGCTCGCCGGACGACATCTAATCTTCGATGGCGCTGAGTTTGAGCTCGGCCGCAAGCTCGGGGCGGGCCGATTTGCGACTGTCTATCATGCAGACCGGCGGCGGGTGGACTCGCCTGCCTGCGCTGGAGCTCACCTCCCCACCCAGCTTGCCATCAAGGTGTGCGAGCTCGCTGGCATCAGCGCGTGGGGCAGGATGGCTCTCGTGCGCGAGCAGGCACTCTGGATGAAGGTCGACCACCCGAATGTCGCGAGGTGTCTGGGAGCGATCAAGACGCCCACGCAGGCGGTGATCCTGCTCGAGGAGTGTCAAGGCGGCGAGCTCTTCGAGAGGATCATGAAGATGAACCACTTCTCAGAGGACAGGGCGGCGCGGCTTACCGCAGAACTGTGCTCTGCCGTTTCGCACCTCCACAGCTGCGGCATTGCGCACCGCGATCTAAAGCCCGAGAACATCCTGCTCGCCTCCGACGCCGACGACGCGCCGCTCAAGCTAGCCGACTTCGGCGCGGCGGGACTGGTGCACGAAGGGCTTCGGACACCCTGCGGCTCCCTCGGCTATGCGGCCCCAGAGCAGCTCCGGGGCCTCTTCTCTCAGAAGCGCGACCGCTCTGGCGCGCCGGCGGCTGGCAGCACCTACGGCTACGAGGTGGACGCGTGGGCGGTGGGTGTCATTGTCTACATCCTCCTCACGGGCGTGATGCCCTTCGACCCAGCGCGGTATCGGGAGGCGCCGCTGACCGTCGCTTTTCCGGATGACCTCTTTGGTGGTGTGTCGGCGGCGGCGATCGACTTTATCGAGCGCTTGCTGTGCCTCTCGTCCTCCCACCGCATGACCGTCCAGCAGGCGGAGCAGCACGCTTGGCTGCAGCTAGCGTCGCAAGACACCGCAACCGCTTCTACCGGAGTCATCGTCGCGACTTGCACCGTCGAGGGGCCGGCGCCGGCAGCTGAGCTGAAAGAGCCTGCGCCGCCCACTCCTCCCACAAAGCTCTTGGAGCGCCGCTCGCTCCCTGAGGTCAGCTTCGGCGTATGCGAGGGGAAGGCGGCGGGGCCTGCCGCCGTGCCTCTGCACCAGAGCGACAGCCTCGCCAGCGATGCCTCGCACGCGACGGCAGCAAGTGCCACCCTCGGAGAGGCTGCGCGAGGGATGGAGCCCGCCGTTACCAACCCCGGCCGTCCCGCCCCCGGCTTGCCCACTCCGAGCAAGCTGCGCACGCTCAAGGAGTCGGGAGCGCTCGAGCGACAATGGCAGTTCAACGTCCCCCCACGGCTTTTAGAGGGCGACGCGCAAGACGCGCACGTCCCAGTGCCACGCGTCGGCCGTTGGGGATCGTTTGAGGAGGAAGCTTCAGAGAAGGGCTTGCCTGCAGGCGGCGAGAGCGCCGCAGTGGCCGGCATCATTGCCGCTCATTGCGAGTACGTCCCTCTCGGCTCTGCAGACGGAGGGGTGGATCTGCAGCTGCCGGCGCGACGCCGACGGTGAGGCAGCACCAGCAGCTGGAGCTGCATTAATTTTACTCTTGCGCCCCGTGGCCGTGGAGCCTCCAAAAACACACTTGTGAGACAGTAGAGAGAGGCAATCTCTTATTCTGTTTCTGACCAAAGTAACGCAAAATCTAGTGCAGGGCGGGGCGGGCAAGAGCCCCCCCCCCCTTTCAGTTTGAAGACACAGACGGCCGTCCAACACACAAGAACCGCGCCGTGGCGTGCCCCACCCTCAATTTAGCGCGATCTCGGCCCGCGACGCTTGGACCGCGGGGTCGCGTCCGCATGCCGGTTACACATGATTCGAGTCCGCCGCCTCTTGCCACACATGCCTCTTAGCGGCGCCCGAGTGCATTGATGAGTCTCTGTCGCTGCCCCATCTTGAGGCCAAGCTTCGCCAGCCGCGGCCCCGCGTCCGCCCCAAGAGCCGCGAGCGCGTCGACGTCCGTCTCGCCAGCCTCCGCGAAGGCGGGCCTATTCACAAGGATGCGGCGCCATGGGGAAGGGAAGGGCGGCCTCTCTGACGCGCCCGGGGGAGACTCGCCAGGTCGACTCGAGACCCAAGGAGCGCAGCAAGGCGCAGAGCCGCGCCCCTGCCTCCGGCGCCGCCTTTGCGGTCGGCGGCTTGGCAGGGGCGGCGGGCGGGGCGGCGGGCACGGTGGGTACGGAAGCGTCGAGCCGTCGCTGCAGCGCCCGCGGGTCAACCGTGGGGGCGGCGTCGATGGCGCCCCAGGCGCCGGATGCTGCTTTCCCCTCGCCTCCGCCGCTGTCGCCGCCACCGCCTCCACCACCGCCGCCGCCGCCTCCGGCCGCGTGCGACGGCGCCTCCTCGACGGCGGGCACGAAGGGCTTCTCGTACTCGCGCGGCGCGAGCGGCGCCTCCGGGTCGGCCACCTCCCTCGGGATGCTCGTCAGCGGCGCCCCCTCGGCCGTGCCTGGAGGCAGCCAGCTCGGAGCATCGCCCTCGTCCGGGTCGTCCGTCGCGCCCGCCGCCGCCGCCTCGCCCTGGTTCGGCGGCGGCGCGGCCAGCGCTTCAAGCTCCTCTTCAAAGGCCTCGTAGTCCACTTCAGGCGCCTCCTCCCACACCTCGCGCTCCTCAGCATCCCCGCCCGCACCGCCGCCGCCCGCGCCGCCGCCGCCGCCCCCGGCTCCACCGCCACCCTGGCCGTCCTGGCCGTCCTCGGGCGCCTCGTCCTTCTGCTTGTCCAGCTCCGCGGCTCGGTCCGCGTTCTCCATCTTGAGGAGTCGCTGCACCTGCTCACAAGACACATCCCTCCACCAGCCACCCACACACGCCCTCGCGCGGAGAGGCGCCGCGCCGTGTCGCTCTGCTCGGCGCGCGCGCGCCGGTCCCGCAGCCGCATCAGCTTCTGCTCCTCGAGGCGGTCGAGCTTGATCTGCGCCTTCTCCGCCCGGTTCTTCGACCACAGAAAGTCATCTACCTCGCGCCGCTTGCCGTTGTCGCGCCGAACGTCGATCACCCCGACCTCGACGACGAGCACGGTGCCGGGCGGCGCCTTGTTCACAGCGGAAAGTGTGAAGAGACGGTGCGCACACCTCGACCACGAGCCACGTGCGGGGAGGCGCCCTCCGCGCGGCCACGAATGGCATCATCATCCGCTGCACCTGTGCAGGGGATGGAGGCGGGCCGTATGCCGTCGCTCGTCGGTGTGCGGCCGAGCCTGCACACCGGCACTAGTTTCTCTCCGGCAACACGGGCGAGGGACCCGAGGTGGTGAGACCGCCGCCCGTCCTTCGCCCCGACGCCCGGATCGCGAGGGCTCGAGGCGAGAGCGCCGCCGTGGCGAGAGGAGGCGGGAGGGAGGAGGCAGGAGGGGAGGAGGGGAGGAGGCAGGCGGGAGGAGGAGGGTGCGGCGCGCCTCCTTGACGCCAAAGACGAAGGTCGCCTCCTCACACATCGCCATGGAGGCGATCGCCTACCGCAGGGGCCCGGCGAGGCGCTCACACGCGCCAGCGAGGGGCGGGGCGGCCGGCGCAGAAGCAGGGGCGGCGCGGGCGGCGCTGCAGCGTGGCCGCCTCGTCCCACGCGCGGCAGACGAGCGGGCCGCCGTCGCCCATCATGTTGAGCATGGGCATCGCGCCGTTGGTGTAGAACTGCTTCCAGTTCGCCCACCGCATCCGGCAGTTGGTCTCCACCACCGCGCCCTTCTCGATCGGAGGCCGCCGCCAGCGGCGCGGCCGCAGCTTCACCCAGCCGGCGCCCTCGCCCTTCTTTGCCTCGAGGTTGTTGGCGGCGCGGATCGCGAAGCAGATGTGCTTGTGCCACTGCCAGTGCACCTTCTGGTGCAGCTTGCAGCAGTAGGCCACCGCGAAGCACCCCATGCAGCGGCGGAGCGAGTGGACACCGCCGCCCAAGTCACAGTGGGCGCACTGCGTCAGCGAGGGCGGCTCCTCGCGCACGACGATCTTGTTGCCGCCGATGTAGTGGGTGAGGGCGCGGCCGTACCGATCGCGCCGCTTCTCCTCCGCCTCCTTCTTCTGGTCCCACACCTTCCACGCGTTCCGCTCCCAGTCCATGGCGCCCTTGACGTACTGGTCGCGCCGCGGCGCCTCAGCCTCGCGCTTGAGGGCGAGCGCGCGCTCCTGGCTGGCAAGCTCACGCACGCGTGCCTCCTCGGCTGCCACGTCGTACCCAAGCAGCAGCGGCTCGCGGGCGGCCGTCCGCGCCGCCGCCGCCGCCGCCCGCGCCTCTCGCAGTGCCGACACGGGCTGCAGCGGAGCCGACTGTGCTGCAGGGTCCCATGTCCAAAGGAGGCGAGCGAGGCGCTCGAGCCAGAGATCCGTCGTTGCGGCGACGCCGAGCTCTGCACCAAGCGCGGCGAAGCGACCCTCGCCGCAACGTTCGCCGGATGGGCTGGCAGCAGCAGGGTCTGGGCTGGCAGCTTGCTCCATTCTACACCCTCTCGTCTCGGCCGAGCTCCGGTCTGCTGCCTCTCTGCTGTGGACCACTTCGAGCTAAAGTGAGAAATACGCCGGCATGCACGCGGTGCAGTGCGGCGTGTGTGTGCGAGTGACTGCTACCAGGGACCATGGGCTTGTATGAACAACAACGAAGGCGCGCTCAAAAAAATGCCTAAAGAAAGAAAGAAAGAAAACAGACAACCCAAGGGAGGGATCATGGGAGGACGGCACGCCGCCACCACACAGACAGGGATTTTAAGGAGAGGAGTGTGGTGCTAGCCGTCGCCCACCCTCGGGCGTCTACCACTTCCTATCTCTCTTCGCAGTTTCTCACCA
>Ga0115008_10002848_pt1 | contig 14355 bp, 9 predicted proteins | sample FraStrMetagenome_FD_87164 | JGI IMG/M metagenome (GOLD analysis project Ga0115008, IMG submission 87164) | Marine eukaryotic phytoplankton communities from Arctic Ocean - Fram Strait ARC3M Metagenome | ecosystem: Environmental > Aquatic > Marine > Oceanic | place: Fram Strait | collected 2012-06-18
CAAGTCCCGAATGGTCTAGGGGTTAGGATTCCGGATTCTCACTCCGGCGGCCCGGGTTCGATTCCCGGTTCGGGAGGACTTTTACTTTCTCGCGATGATAAACATGTGTAAAACTTTTTCTGTAAAAGATATTTACGGATCCGCGCTTAGTCGAAGGAAATCGGTCGCTGAATAATCCCGTCCTTTGCATAATGAGCGCTCTTGCAGATACCGCTTTTTGGACTTGCTTAGTGTTTAGAACGAGACAAAGCGGACACGTTGTTGTTTTACGCGGACCTAAGCACGGCTGAACTGTTAAAAGTAATTGATGTCCTTTTTTATGGAGAGCTTAGAGATTATCAAAAAATTGTGTGTTTCTCAAAATATCTATTAAAAGTATGCGTAATAGTCTGAGAGGAACACGGAACGGAAATTTCGCAAGCGTAAGTGCCAATTGCCAGACTTGTCTCGAATTGTAAGTGCTAACGACACCAAGACAGCTTAACCTTAGCCCGCCAAAAAAATTTGCACCTTGTGTACCCGCAAAACGGCGCCCAAACTTGTTTGTTGATTTTTGTCAGTTTTCGAAGTTAAAAATCTAACGTTTCTAAATCGTTCATTTTTCTGGTTATTTATCACGTCAATTCACGATAAAAATGAGCGCGTTTTAAGTGTCAAGTGTTCTCTTCCTTTATCGGCAGGCTAAAATCTCCTTCTAAAGGACTTTCATCAACTTCTAGCGATTCTGCGTTACCTCGACCAGAAGTAAAAACGCCGCGACCGCGATTTCTAAACTTTGTCGCAACTTTCAAATCACTGGCTCGGCAGCGTGGTTTTTAATACTCACACTGCAGCATTGATCTGCTTACAAGCTTAGTTTGCATAATAAACCTGAACTTTAATCGTAAAATTAGCAAAACTTTTTTTATTTTTTATAAAATTATTATTTCAAAAAAAAACAAACGAAATTGGATATTTTCAATAAAAAAACGAAGTTTTTCGAGTTATAGTATCTCCAAAAATACAAAAAAAATTACTTTACAGAATAAAATTTTCGTAAATAAAAATTTTTATTCGAGAGAAACCCAAAAAACAATAAAAATCTATCCAAGAATGATTTTTCTTTTCTATAAGAGGTTAATAACCGTAATTGATACGAAACTCAAACCAAAAAACAGAAAGCTGTCAAAATCTGGCAAATTGCCGAAATTGGAGTTCTTTGATAGCGAGCATCCACAAACGAGCAAACTAAATGAACAAATGACCGCTGCTCATTATGTGCTCAACATTCTTCTGGCACGCGAAATTGTCAAAGTTGCTTTATCATTTCAAATCGTCCCGCCAATCTGCGTTTTATTTCGTTTCTTATTTTATGAAAAATATTTTCATTTTATACGATTTGAAAAAAAATCCGGTCAATTATGAAAATGCCAAATCTTTGTATATTTTTTGTTTATGCTGATTAAATTAATTTGCGACATTGTTCAGAAAATAATCGCTCATTTCCGGTAAGAAGCAAAAAAGAAACAGAATTTTCGAAATTGTATCAAAACATTTCAAAATAACGGATAAATAAATTTGAAAATTGGCAAAAATCACTCGTCTCTAAGTTTTCGATAAAGCAGCTTATTTGGCGGAATGTTCTTCTAAACTCGTCGATGATATTTTCAAAATGGTTAGTTTTTTGCTAAGCACGTTTCTTGAGCTTTTTTGCGTGTCAAGCATGTTTTTTTAATTCTGAATTTCTCGTTTTACAAATTCGAAATTTTAAACTGAGTTCTCAAGCATTTCCGCATCGACGTGTTCTAGAATAACAGCGATTTGTTGTTATTTTATCTTTTTTTTTATTTGAAGGAGGAAAATGGTAAAAACTGGAGTTGAAGAAAATGAAAGAAAAAATGAAGAAAAAAAAGACGAAAATGATAAAGAAGTAAACGAGATTCTTTCTCCATCAGGTATTTTTTGCGGTCATTTTTGGTCAAATTAAAGCCAAATATCACGTTTATTTTTTCATTCTTATTTGACTTTTAGGATTTGCGAATCCTCCTTATCCTCCTTCATATGGCCAAGCTGCTCAACCTGGCCCTGCCGTCGATCAATACGGCGCTCCTGTAACTGCTTCAGACGTTCCTGCTTATGCTCAACCTCCGCCGTATTCTGCTCCACAGTCGCTTGCTCCGTCTCCTCCTGTAATAATTAACATCCAGCAAAACGTTTCATCTCACAATATCGCACCAGCTGCGCCCGTTGCGCCCGTTGCGCTGACTTCGACCGATTTTGGACACGAAAGCTTGTTTTGCAAATGTCCTTTTTGCGGATATGAGGTAAATTTATCAAAATTAAGAATATAAAATAATTTTAAAAAAGGGAATGACAATGATGGAAAAAAGAGGCAATAATCTTGCATGGTGCATTTGTTGTTTGTGTTTAATGTTTGGTATTCCATGCTGCTGTGTTCCTTCCCTGCAAGATACGTATCATAACTGTGCAATGTGCAACCAGCAAATCGGATTTAAACAAGCATATAAAATTGTATATGGAGCTTTATAATTGTTAAAAGTTATTTTTTTAATAAAAAAAATTTTTTTGAGATTTTATTTGAAAAGAAGTTTTTTTTTTAAAAAGAGAAAAAACTGTAAAATATTGTTTTCTATTTGTTTTTTTTGTAAAAATAAAGTTTTTTTAGCTTTTTGGAAAACGAAAAGGTCAGAGCTTAAAGCTAGGCCAAGTACATAACCGCAGCGATTTCGAGGCAACCGCAAGGTCACCATTGTTCCCCTCAAAAACAAATTCCGACGAGTTTCTGCGGCTCGAAAGTTATTTTGACGTAAATATTTGAGTTTACAGTGTTCCAATTTTTTTATAAAACTGAAATTTGTAAAAAGCAGCAAAATGAGCGCTCATTTTGCGGTTGTTTCAATTCGTGTTTTGATGCTCTATCAGTTCGTTTTGAAATCAGCGCTGTATCAAAAAAGGCGAAGCAGGTGGCCGCGTTGGCAAAGCAAAAGATGATCCGAAAGATATTTCTAAATTATAGCCACAGCGTGTTTTTTTGTTTTCATCAAACGCGGAGCTCAAAAAAACGATAACAGTTTTGAACCGCAACTCTAAAATGACATTTTTTGAACTTGAATAGAAAAAATTAGCTCTCAATATTGCTGCTTTTTAGTTTTCAAAAAAATGTCTGGATCGAAGTTTTATTGCATTTGAAGCAGCTTTTGTCGATTTCTTTGTGCTTCGCATTTCAGCCGGATCTCTTCGCAAAACATCTGACAATCATTTGACGCAATTTTTTCTTTTCATGCTTTTTTCAACAAAGCTATTTTTCATGAAATATTAATTTTTATTACAATTGTCAAGAAACGCTGTAATTCTGCTTTTACAACACCCGCGTATCTAAAAAACAAGTCTGAACTTATCTGAAATTAAAACAAGACGGAGAAATCACCTTGGCGCAAGGTGTGTGTTTATATTAAAGCGACGCCATGAAAAATCAACAAACCTTCTTTTTCGGATTATTAAAAAAATCCGCGATTTGAAAACGAGGTCCGTTAAAATGGAATTTTGCGGAAACATATTTTCGGAATAAGCAGCTGATAAGCAAGCTGCCATTTTAACACTTTGTCTGGCAGTTTAGTTATCGCGCAAGAATGTTCTAGTCAGAACACTTTTGAGCGAGAGGGATGATTGAGCCAGTTCTACTCATAATTTATTAAAAAAATATAAAAAAATAAAAAAAAAAAATATTTTCGCTACTCGTCCAAAAAAACTTATCCAGCTTGGTATCGATATCAATCAAGTAAAAAGTTTTCTTTCAGCGAGCTGGATCGCGCCGACTTATCTCCGGAAATCTCGTCGATAAATCTGCTGGATCCAGACCAAACACCGGTCTTGGCAAGAGCGCTTTTTCTTTTTGATTTTCTTCATTTGGCGAAGCAGTTTTTTGAATATTGAAGGTTTAAGATCAAGCACAAGACAGGATTTAGCTTGTCACCCGGAAAAATTTTCACGGCTAAATGAGCAAAATTAATTTTATGACGAAAATTAATTTTTTTTCTTGTGAAAAATAATATAAAAAATATGTTTCGAAGTGTGAAAATTCAACATAAAAATTATCTCATCCTTTTACACAAGTGCCGCTTCGGAGGAAGTCGAGTGTTTTCGTGTCTACGAAGCCAGGTTCCCCCGAAAGGGATTTGCCGCCTTGAGTCTATTTTGTCAAAGACGCTTTCGCGCACATATTCACACGGGAAGGCGGAATGCATATCTGCGGCGTTCAATTTTTCTGACAAATACTCGTTACTCGCGATTTTAAAGAATAACTCTAGAATGCCACAGAACTTTAAAAGAAGTAATTGATAGTTTCCATTTTAAGTTTAAACTTTAAAACAATCTAGTTTTAGAACATCTTTTCTAAAAAAGAAAAAAGCATGATAAAATTTATGTAATTCCATTTAATTCGCGGAAAAAATGACGTTTATCAAATAAACTTCCGGCAATGAGCTTTAGCCTAGGCGAGGATGAGCTAGCGCAAATTCGTCTGAAGATTATTTTTTATCAAGTTTTCGCGAAATTTTAAAATTAGAAGTTTGAAAAAACTGGCGTTTATTTTAGAAAAAACATTTAAAAAAGATAATTTTTTTTTTAAACTTTGCTCATTTGAATTTATTTTTTAATTACTAAACGATTTTGAAAAACGTTCAATCATCTTCTTGTCCGAAATCGAGCTTCAAAATGGTGCTGAATTTCGAGATTTCTTTAACAAGATTAAATTGTTATCCGTCATTTTCGTAATCTGAGCGCTAGTTCAACGACATCACGACCTGCAATCGACTCTGCGCTGGGCGCTAGTTTGTGGCCGAAAAGTTTAAATAGCAGTATTGAGAAGATTACGCGTTTTCTCAAATTTAAAATTAGCATTTCAAGTTTCAAAACTTGTTGTGAGAATAAAACGCTCTTGAGTCGAGTCCTTGTTATCCAAAAAACAATCCCAAATTAAAAGCTTTTCTTGATAAGCAGATTAGGAATTTTTGACGAAAATTTCGCAATTTCTGGATTTTCAAAATCAGCGAGCCATGTCGAATTTTTCGTTTGAAGAATCACTTCAGAAAGAATTAACCGATTCGGATCTGGCGTATTTTCATAGCTCAGCTCATTTTCAATTAAAAGTTCAAGAAAAATTTTACCTTTTTTGCAAAAAATTCTTAATATTTCAAATCGTAAAATCAATTATTAAAATTTTTGAAAAGAGCTTTGAGAGATTTTTTACAAAGGCCGAAATTCTCGGCACCCTGTCGAGCCACTTTAGATACATCCGTCCGGTCCCTTATGCAACTCCTTTTGAGCTATTCTCATCCGGCCCGGATATGATTTGTATATTCGTTCTTTTTGGCAAAGGCAAATTCGCGAAATTCGCGAAATTATCAAGAACATCCGCTTTTTCCATGACCAAATCTTGGCATAGAAAATAGTTGTGATTTTTGAAAGGTTTTATGGTTTTTAAAAAGGTTAGCTTGTCTTCATTTTTGACGGTTTAAACGATTTTAGTCCGAAAAATGATTAAATATTATTTATTTTTTCTTTTTTTGAAAATTGTTAAGAGCGATTCTAGTTTTTGTCTTTCAAGAGACGAGTTTGAAGGAATTTCAACAATTTTAAGCCATCCCGGAGCTCCAAATTGGCCTTTTCCGTACGAAAATAACCTCAATTGTAACTGGGTAAAAATCTACAACAGAAAAAAACTTCAATAAAATTCTAGTTTATTTACGACAATCACGACAGCGGTTTTCAAGTTTTCACCGAAAAATTTGCAATCGAAAAATTCGAAAATTGCGGACTAGATTCTCTTCGCTTCACAATCGCAAATGAATTCTCGCAGCTTTACGAGTTTATTATTTGCGGCTTTACATCTCATTTCTTCTTTGCTGGAGAAAAAATGTTTTTTAAAGAAGTTCTGCGCGAATTCCGTGTTGAAGTTTTTAGGACAAAAAAAGGTGGAATCTTTTTCGAAGTTCCGAAAAAATCAATTTTGAGGGTAAAATTTGAAACTGATAAAAATATTGGATATCATGGATTTGAAGTAAAAATTTTTGAAAAAAGACAATTCAAAAAACAAGAAGATTTCGAACTTATAAATGGTTAATCGGCACGGAGAAATGACCAAAAACTCGACCATTTGTACCATCTTGATTTACAAACAGCTGAGCGTAGCGAAGCTAAAAGCGCGAAGCGAAGCTTCTCGCCAAAAATTAAGTTCCTTTTTAATATGACCGATTTACCGGTTAAATAAGTATGCGTAGGCTTTAAATTTAGAAATTAAAAAATTGTCGCAAAGCCTTGCTTCGCGCTTTTAGCTTCGCTGCGCTCAGCCTAATGTGTCATTCCACTAATAAAACAACCAACCAACAAGTTCCAAAAAAGCCGATTATAAATCTTCATTCGCCTTTTGTAAATTCCTCGTTCGCGTAATTACGATGAAACGATTCCGAAAATAACGTGTCGACCTTTGACATGAGAGACGACGAAAAACCGGTGACAAAAAGTTACGAGCGAGGACCGAGGCCAAATCAAAAGGGTGTTTAAACTCTAGTTGCTTCCTTTTTTCGCCCACTTTGAGCTCATTTCTTGGCATTTTTATTGACTGGCGAGCTGGGTGGGAAAAGTAATTTCCAGGAAACGAGACTAATGAAAAATTTTGTAAATCTAGTTTAAAAATATAAGGTATCAGCGTGGCCGTGAAAAAGCCACATAACTTTTTTTTTTAAATGCTTTTAAATTGTCGCCGTGGCAGCTTCACAACCACGCTGACCGCCAATAAACTGGCTTTAAAAATTTGAAGATAATATTTATTGATATTTATTTTTAAAACCGCAGAGCTTCTTTTCAGACATTTTCAAAAACAAAAATTCTTTTTCGTTGTAAAATTTTCATAATTAAAATCTTCTTTTGCACCGCAAAGTTTCCTTTTCCAAATTCACGAGACCTATTTTCTCCAGATGAGCGCCGAACGAACGCCGCTCTCTAGCGCCGTCGCGCTCTGCTCGCGACGGCCCGCTCGTGGTGCGTTCATCCTTTCTTCGAGCAATTGGCGAAAACCAGCTTTTTTCCTTCCAAAAAAACGAACAAAAAATACGAACTTTTTTTTGCTAAATCAGCGAAATCTGATCAGAGAATAAAATTAAAAGAGGCTGAAAAAGAAAATGACGGTAAAAGAAGAACAAGTTATTAAAAAAAGGAAAGCGCAACACGCGCTAGAAGAGATTTATCAGTCGGAGAAGAAATATGTCGACAAACTCAATAGCATCGTTGAGGTGAGTTTTGATAAAAAAATCGTTTAAAAAAAATCAAAAAAATTTATAAGAATTATTATTTAATATTTTAAATTAAAAAAAAATCCCAAAACAATAATCCAATAAAATATTTCAAAAAATCCGATAAGCCTTTTAACCCAGAAGTCCAAAAAAATTCCAGAAAATCTGAAAATTTTGGTTCCACGATTTTTCCAAACACTGAGCGTATTTGAGTATATTTTTTCAAAACAAGCGATAATTCTCGTTACTCGTTTTGTCTCTCCAAATACGTTCAATATTTGTCGTCGAAATATTCCTTTTTTTCAACAGAATCTTAAAAAAACCGTTGCTCAGCAGAAACGAGTTTTAAAAGATTAAAACTTGCTAATTTGGGATGTTGCATGAAATTGCCTTTTTTTTCCGAATGCCGTTCTGAGCTGGTTGAGCATATAAATGCATATTATGCGGGATGACGCGAGTAGCTAACCTTGAAATTAACTTTGGCGCGCAATTGCACCACCAAACGTGCTTTTTACATAAAATAATATTTTTTTAATGAATAATTTATCTGTTTTGACAATTTAAATCCACAATAAAGCCAATAAAATAGCAAAAAAATACTTAAAAAAATCCCGGAAATCACAAAAGTCCCGAAAAAAGGGAGAAAATTGCATAAATTCGTCAAAAAATCAGAAAAATTTAAGATTTTTTTGCCAAAAAAGAATTTTTTTTTTAAATTTCCAAAAAATCGACAAGTATGTGATAACATAAATAAGAAAGCGGAATGAAAAATTGGGCAGCTATCAGCTGAGAAGCGCCTGTTCCAGAAATTTCATGGGCGGCGAAGCTTTTTCATCCTTATTGCACCTTGCGATCGCGCTAGAATGTAACATTTTCGGAAAGAAAAAAGCCTGTGAAGTCGTGTTATTGCATGAATTTCACGCGAAACATTTTTTATTACAAAGAAATTTCAAAATCTTGAATAAAAAAGTGATCGTTATCGTTTTTTTTGAAACATAAATTCAAAAACAGGTGCGATTTTCTCGAAAAACAGGTCGGTAAGTTGATTCTTTTTTTGATATGGCAATATTGACCCTTTTTTGGATTTACAAGCGTCTTGACCTTTCTCGCTAAATATTTGGATATTTGCTTCTTTTCGACGATTTCATTCCACTTTTTTTCGTTGTAAAACACTTTCTTTTTGGGTCGAGCAAAGTTTAAAAGAATTTTGACGACGAATTTGCGAATTTGTTGTTGAACGTAGCTTTCGAAAAGACTGACATTATTTGTATACAGAAAATTCTCAAAGCGCGGAGCTTTCAAGAATACAGATTTCAGTGCTGGGTTCAAAATTAAACCAGTTTTTGTGCGCTTTTTCGACCAAATTTTTGCGATCATAGTCAAAAAATGGCAAAAAATCATGAATTTTCCCATTTTTCTTATTTACCGCTCCGCTCCACTCAAATTTTCAACGCCCCTCCATCGCTCCGCTCCGTTCCAACAAACTTTCGGATGTCTTTTGACCCTTTTTCAACGATGGTGAACTTTCGCGATTTCGCAAATTACTGAAGTTTATTATGTGAATATTCCCGTGAATTATTGGCTGTCCGCAAAATCCGCTTCACTGTGATTTTGATCCTCTTTAGCTCACCACGGGAGTTCCGCCGGCACATCTCACTTCAAACGCGTGTGAGCCAAGACTTATGTCGACCTTTAAGCTGTTTTATATTTTTAAAAATAGAAGATTTATTTTCACCTTTTGATTAATTTTGTGAAAAACTTGAAATATTTTGAGAAAAATTGAGTAATTTTAGAATTTATCGTTTCCAAAAAAACTAATCATTGTTTGTTCTTTAAAATTATCGTTTATTTCGCGTGGTCGTCGTGCGTCCGCGATCATTTATTTCGTCGTTGCTTTTAGTTCAAAATCATCAGCGCGAAAATTGATTTTTTTTTAAATTTGCTTAATTGCTCAATTTAACGAAATTTTGAGTAATTATTTGAAAGTTACGGTAACGGGATGAACATTACTCGCTCGTCACGAAAACGAGCTTTTGGAGAGCGGTGCACTTGTCCGTGAGATGCCTGAGCCAAGAGCGGATCAGCTAGCCAGTTTTGGGTTCGCCGGAAACGTCAAAGACGTGTGAGCAGAAAAATGATCGCGTCAGAATTAGCACGGCTTAATTTTTCACCAAAAAATCGACCTTGGTTCTAGCTATCTTAAGAAATGCAGAAGAGACAAATTGATAAGCTCAACAAAAAACCTGAATTGACACTTTTTGACAAGCTGAGACGTATAAAAAAGCGCAAGTGAAAGGTGATACGATCTCTCGCTGAATCTAAGACATGCGCGAATTAAGGGTATCCACGTCGTTCTTCACGTTTTTAGTCGCCGTTCATTCCGCGCTAAGAGATAAAACTCGAATTGGTCCGCATTTTTGCGGGATCAAGAATTAAGGGATGATCGAGGATAACTGATTTTCGGTCGTTTGGATTTTGCAGCGGATATGTACCGGAATTTCGAGCAAGGACGGTTTTACAACGATGATGCTGGTTTCGTGTTTTGGCTACCCGCTCTTTGCTTTTGCTGCTCGTTTTGGGTTCAACGAAAATGAAAGTTACCGCCGAAACATTACGTTTGAGGTTGCGGCGTAAAATCGTCAAGTCAGCTGAACGGTCCAAGAATCAATCCGGCGAACTTGTTTGCGCACTTTGTTACATTTTAATTTTAGATTTTGGCAGCCTACCAATTTTTCTGAACCGGTTCATTTTTTTTGTTCAGCAAACTGGTCAGCAAAAATATGATAATTTGTAGTTTTCTTTTGTACAAGCTTGCGTAAGCGGCTTTCGGATAGTGCAAAACAGCAGGAACCGGACGAATTAGCGAATTATCGAATAAGCGAATTCGAGAATTTACTTCAAGCGGATAAAAGATTACAAAACTGAGACTCAAACTCGTTTCAAATTCAAATGAAGATACAATTTGAAACTGCATTTTCAGAAAATACCATTTTTTTATAAAGGGTGTAGCGATCTCGTGAATAATAAACGAAGTCTTTTTTTTCAGAATATGCATTTATAAATTGAATATTCTATGACGAGATAAAACACGAAAGCACTTAAGGCTCTCTTGCACAATCTTTGGCTTACCGCAGTCAACCTGTTTGCATAATTTTCTAATCAGTAAGCTCAATTGTTCAAATGCAACCGGAAGTTCCTGTTTTGCTCGATTTTCACGGCCCATTTGACGCGACTTTTTCTTCAGCGCTCGTCACGGGAGACCAATTTATTGTCGATTAGGAAATCCGAAACTGTCGAGCGCATCAAATTTTGGTGAATTAAATTAATCGTTGCGCAATTTTTACTGATTAAAATTGAGCTGAATTAATTCTTGTCACGTTCTGTTGACATTCGCTGTCTATATATCTTTCTTTTTGAATCACATGAGGATAATTTCGAGCTCAAGCCGAGCTCAAGTGACCGATAATTTGGAGATCTGCTTTTGAAAACAATCTTGAGTTAAATCTGGTGCAATATACCTAATTTCGGAAACCGCAAATTAGCCATGAAATGGAAAAATAAACTCTAATGAAGGATTTAGAAAATAAAACAGGAAGCTTTGATTTTTGTTTAAAACGCATTTTATTTTTTTTAAGGCGGTAATTGTCGAGATTTGCGTAAAAAAAAACAAAAAAATCATCTTTTACCGCCTACGCGTAACTACATAACCGGTTCAAATCCCATGCGTAGGCGGAAATTATATATTTTGAAGCTTTTTAAAATAAAAAAAGAAAGTTTCAATGCTCTTTTTTAACCCCTGAGCCCCTTTTTTAAAATAATAATTTGTGACCTAAGCACCACTATTGCTCCCCTTCAGTAACGTATGCTCACCTACTTGTTGCGCTTAAAGCCCCATAAGAACAACACAATGTGGCTACCCATCGTGTTGTCACTTATCCCCTTGTCGATTATTTATAACGCACAATCCACGTTTTTTTTTAAATAAACACAAACACGAGCAGCTGCTTTTCTTTATAAAAAATGCTCAAAGTTCATCGCTTGTATTTTGTATCATCCATTTTTCGATAAAAGTATACACCGCTGTCTTTTTTTATCAGCTCTCGGCGATAAGACACGTAGCAGCACTACATTATGCCTTCGCTCGAAAAGCAATTTCTTATCTTCTAAGCAAAGTTCTGTCGCACCACTTTTTTTTCCAGTGTCCTACATCGCGTCGTTACTTGACGGGCGCAAATCTATTTTATCTTTCCCGCGAGTTTTGACAGGAGTCGATCGAGAAAGGTGACTCCGGATATGGGGTCCCCTATATTTTGAAAGGGGCGGAAGTAGGGTGCATAAATATTGATATTTTTCAGCGCTTTGATCATGCTTTGAAGAAAGGTTAATTTTACGGATTAAGATACAGTAAAAATTAGCTTTACAGTAAAAATTAGCTTTGCTTGAATTTTCTAGCCAAATTAATATGAACACTTTCCTCATTAGGCTTAATCAGCATCTTAAAGAAACAGACAAAAGAAGACGATCCAATTTTAGAGCGAGCGAGGTTTTTGTCGACCAAGCGCGAGTAGTCATGCTTATCCACCGTGAATAATGCATTCAGGCAGGAAGTTGCGATTTCCCACGTGATATGTATGAAAAATTGAACCTCTCTTCCCTCTTTTGTTTATCAAATTCGGTCACTTCCATGATTCAGCTGCTTTTAATCTTCAAAATGAAGATTTTGATATTTCAAAAAAGTGATTTTTCTTTTTGATTTTTTTAAGAACAAATTCATTCTGTAAAGTAAAAACAAGTTAAGGGCGTCACTGTGTTTCCAAACAAAACAGAGTACATTTTCCATCCTCCTTTTAGACATATTTGAAATGATAAGAATCAGCAAGATTTTTACATTTTTGTTTTGCGGTTTTGAAACAGAAAGAAGAAATTTGTGATTTGAGCGTAAAACGTGGTGTACGACTTTGCGGGCTGATAAGCTTGCGAACCTGGAATTAGTGTTACCGAAAATATGTGTTTAAAAAGATGTTTTCGGGCTTTCGCAAATATTTGTTTGCGCTATTTTTTCCACGTCATTATCGAAATTACGCATTTTTTACCATTTTTTTAAAACAAATTTTTTCATAAAACTAATAATTAATTTCAGTCACTGATGATGCCCGCTCTTCAAAATTCTTCGACTTTTTCCTCTTCAGAAATCGGCCTTCTTTTCGGCAACATTGTCGAGTTGCGTAATTTGCACTCTTCAATGTTCTCAAATTTCTCGTGCCAATCTGAGAATCCCGAAAAGCTGGCGAAAATCATTTCCGATAAACTGCCGCAATTTTCAATCGCGTACCATCAATATTGCTCCAATTTTCCGCGCGCAACGAGGCTTTATTCCAAAATCCGAAAGAACTCAAAAACTCGGCCGAATTTTGGCCAGAACTCGACACTACGCCGAATATCGAAAAGTCCATCTGAGTAAGTAAAAATAAGTCAAAATCTAATTATTTAAAAAAAACCGCTCTCTTGTACCATTTTTATAAAAAGAGTCCTTATCGAGTTATTGAAAATCTTGATTTTTCAAAACTCGGCAAAGTACCACCGCTTGAGATTATCAAGTGCGATTAAGGAGAAAAAACAATCGAATAACGTTTTATTTTTGCCATAAAATCCGCTTTTAATATTCTTTTGTCCATTTTTCTCCAGCGCACTTGATAATCTAAAAACCAACCGCTTGCCCAACCATTATTTCAGGCCCTCCTCCGCTCCCTCCCCGCTCGAAAGTTCCCGTCTGGAGAACTCTTCCTTCCCAACGCTCCGCAGAACGAACACGCTTTTATTCCGCTCAACTTCTGCCGTTTTCCGGCGCCATACAATCATCTCTGGCAAGTCCGTTCAAAACTTAAACGAAGCTGGAACAAGTTCTGACAACAATAAAGTAAACTTCCTAAAGCGCAAGCTTTCGCCGCGAAAATCGAGTCCTGGAAGTCTTTTTCCAAAAAAAGAAGATTCTGAAATTGCGCGAGCAAATGCGCAATGCGAATTTCTTCAAAAAACGCTTGAAAATTCGGCAGGAGCGCTCGATCCAGCACTTCCGCTTATCGCCTTTCTTCTAGAACCAATCCAGCGGGTGATGAGATACCCTTTATTGCTTAAAGGCCTCGCAAATGCCCTCGAGGCAGAACGACCTTGCCCGGAAGTGAGAAAAGCAATTGAAGCGGCTGAAAAACTTGCGAGCATCACAAATATGACTCAACCTACAATGCTAGAATCAAAATCGAAACAAAAAAATTCCAACAAGGAAAATCGCTCGCCGACCGGATCAGAAGTGAGCATTCCAGCGTGCGTGCCCAAGCCAGATAAAAAGCGAAAAAGCTTCGAAGTCGTCCGCCAAGCAGCTGTCAGGCTTCTGCGCTCGAGATGAAAACTCGGATTTTACTGTATAAAAACAATTCGCAATTAAAATGTAGACTTGGTTCAGACGTTGCTTACTGTACTACAACACGATTCTGTAAATTAAATAAAATTCTTAAAAAAAATTAAAAAAAAAATATTTGCAAATTTTTCAAAAAATTTTTGTCAGGAGAAAATTGAAGCGGCGGAGGAAATTGAAAAAAGGGATTGAAGGCGACGCTAAGCAGACATGAGAGCATTGTGCAAAACACGCTTAGACTTCTAAAATCAGAAGATAAGAAATACGCTGTTCAAGGAAGACAAGTTCTCGTCCGCTCGAAGATTATATTGCAGTTTTAGAGCCTTCTTACCGTTTCGCGTGGCTTCTAAGTATACTTAGCGAGGACTTACAAGGATCACGCTCAGGACCTGGATAAGTTAGCCCATCGCTGTTCGTAAAGCAAGTTCTGCGAGGCGTCAAAACCGCCTCAGGAACAGCGGTTGATAATTTCTGAAGCTCAACGATGAGTTCAGATGTAATATTAAACCGCTGTGTTCTCTTTTAACTGGCTGGGAATCCTATCTCGGCTTGTCACAGCTGCTCGCTGAGGTCGCCGGTCAACCAAAACCGTTCTTGTTAGCTCATTAGATAAACTAGCTATCGTACAAAGTTGACTTACGGACGGTTAAAATA
>Ga0115008_10002849_pt1 | contig 14348 bp, 4 predicted proteins | sample FraStrMetagenome_FD_87164 | JGI IMG/M metagenome (GOLD analysis project Ga0115008, IMG submission 87164) | Marine eukaryotic phytoplankton communities from Arctic Ocean - Fram Strait ARC3M Metagenome | ecosystem: Environmental > Aquatic > Marine > Oceanic | place: Fram Strait | collected 2012-06-18
ATGGTACTGATGCACCATATGCTGTTCCGTCAAATCCTGGACAAGCTGCGTTATCCATTCTTCTTACTGACATTTCTACGATTCCACAGTTGTCTGTTGAACCATCATCAAATGTTGCTGCATCAATTGATGCATTTCCATCTGATCCGATTCCTACAATAGTAAATGCATCACAAATTGCGATTGGTGCAATTTGATCTTCTACTGTAATTGTTAACGTTTCTTCAGTTTCGTTTCCACAACCATCAGTTGCTGTGTATGTAACCATATGTATACCTACCGGAAGATCAGAGAGAACCGTCCCCTCAGACCCTTCAGGATAAATCTCTAGCGCGAAAGACCAGTTTACATATGCATCAACCACGTCAGGATTACCATTTCCTTCCTTAAAGAAAAAAGTATATGTTCCTTCTCCCAATACCCCAGAAAAACCAGGAATATTAATTCCTGCTGGAGGAAAAGCAAAAGGAATGGCAAGATCATCCAACACATTATCTCCTGGTCGAGCACCTGGAAGAATACCAACTAAAGCACCACCAACCAACGCATTTGCAGCTGCAGGAAAATCATTAGGGGAATTAATCGGAGGCATCTCATCTCCAATACCAATACCGAAGAAACCACCATTACCGGCAGGTACTCCTGCAGGTTCATAACCCACTTGATCGAACTCGACCATACGAACTGCATGCAATTCAAAACCCGAAGGAATCTCGATGGTAAAATACTCAGGATCTGCATTGGCAGTCTGATAATTTGCTGCACTACCACTTATCAAATACTCCCCTGCTCCAGCAAATGATATACTCATTGGATTTGTCGCATCACTTGATACATCGCCATTATTATCTTCATTGTATGAATAAACTTCAGAAGCAGGAATCAATGTACCTGCTGATGCAGATGTTACTGATACTGTTGCAGAAGAACAAGCATCTGTTGCTGTTACTGTTGGTAATTGTGCAATTCCAGTACAATCATTTGAACCCGTTGAAATGGTCAAATCAGGAATCACATTAAAGGTTGGTGCCTCAGTATCTAATACTTTGATAATTTGAAGGTGCTCAACTGTTTCATTAGTACACCAGTCAACTAGAATATAGTTTCTTAAAAATTTGTACGATCCTTCACAAATCTCAATTGTGGATTCATTTTCTAAACCAATTCCAATGTTATCACATCCAAAACTAGTCAATGGATCAGGAATTGCATCTCCACATTCTAATACGATATCGGTTGGAAGATCAGCTATTACATCATCCAGAGTTTGGATAATCCTTCTATAAGTAGCAGTACAAGATGTTGCGTTTCCACTTGCATCGGTCGCTGTCCACGTACGAGTAATAATTTCACTAAACCCAGATGTGTTACATCCTAACTCTTCTACCTGATCATTAAATGTTACTGTTATGGCTCCACATGCATCCGTAGCTGAAATTTGAGGAAGTGGTTGTAAGTAGTGAACGGCGCCATTAAATACTCTAGGAGTAAATGGAGCAGCAAAAGGCCCGTTAGAAGCTGATCCTAATTCTATTTGAATAAATGCATCACCAAAAGATTGGTTAGCACCGTTTCCATTGGTATAGTTATGTCCAGCAGAAAGAGCGTGTAAAGCAATACCATTTATCCCTGGTGCTATTGTAATACTTCCTGTAGCTGGGGTAAGTGTACCATTTCCTGGGAAAGGTCCCGATACGGCTCCTGTACTTGCATCCATTTGGCCAGCTAAAGTCCATAGTCCAGCATTTGCTGTATTACCTACCGAGGAACCTGATTTAGTATAAACGTCTACTAAAGTGTTGGCAGTAATATTCATATCAAAAGCAGTAATGATCAAATCATTTGCTGTATTATTAGTGATATCAAAATAAGTCATTCCACCAACAGCTCCTCCATTACCACCGTCAGTAATCGTTGCAACTGAACCAGCTATTGTTGATTCTGGAGCAGGTTCACTAGGAAGTGCCTCGTCACATTCTAAATCAATATCATAACAAGTAATAATTGGAGCAATTTTATCTTCTACTAAAATACTTCCCCAGCAAGAAATACCAGCGGGGTTAGTTACCATTACATCATAGGTATTCCCTACGTGAGAACCATCCAAAATAACTGGAAGACCACTATCAACGAATACTACCTCATAATTATCATAACATCCATAATCATTACCTTCTAAAATTTGGTCAGCACCAACTGTTGCCTCACAATTTTCATCTAGCGAAATATTAACAAAACTATTACAGCTAATTACATTTGAATTGGGCACATATTCAACAACTGTTACCTCCCAGGTACATGAACTTGTATTTCCATAATTATCCGTCGCAGTCCAAGTATTTAATGTCGTTCCAATTGGAAAAGGACTACCTGAAGGAAGCCCCGCAGTTTGTTGTAAAACTGGTGCAGCACCAACTGCAACAGTATAATGAATATTTCCATTCCATGTCCTTGGATTAAAAATTCCTCCTGTCCAAATTGGAGTACCTCTTCCTAAACCAGTTTCAATTTGAACATTAGCATCAGCATAAGTATTTGCTCCATTAGTATAATCAATATCAGATCCACCATCTGTTTGGAAAATATAAATTCCATAAACCTCACCAGGTTGGATAGTCAAACCACCTGCAGGCATAGCTGAGGGATTTCCTGGTCCTGCAGAAACTACAGCTACATCTCCCATCAAGGTCCATGCTCCTGCATTGGTTTCATTTCCTGCATATCCTCCAAGCACAGAGTAAGCTGCAACGGTATGATTTGTTCCAGCAGCTGATCCTAAATGAATATCAAAAGAATTAATCATGATTGGTCCAGAACCGATATTAGAAACATCAAACATGTTTCCTGAGAATCCATTATTGTCATTAAAAGTTGTCCCTATAAAAGTAGTAGTCAACAATTCTTCACAATTATCAACAGCAGTTACATTATAGGACAGGAATTGCTCACAAGCTCCCGGATCAAGATGAATTGTTTGATCACTTGGGCAGGACATTACTGGTGGTAAATTATCTGATACCGTAACAGTTGCAGTACAAGTTGAAGAGTTTCCACAATCATCCGTTGCTGTGAGTGTTATTGTATTTTCGCCAATATTAGCACAAGAAAAATCAGATTGACTTAAAGATAATGTTACTGTTCCACAAATATCAGAAGAACCATTATTAATTTGATTAGGAGTAATTGAAGCATTACCGTCTTGATCTAGATTTATAGATATATCTTGGCAAACTGCTTGAGGTGCAGTATTATCCTCAACAGTAATCGTCTGAGCGTGAGTCATTGTATTACCACAATCATCAGTAGCAGTCCAAACTCTACTAATTGTACTTTCTCCTGTGCATCCACCATTAACCGTAGTTTCATTAAAAGTTACGACCACATTACTTTGAAATGTTTGCCCATTATTTATGGCACCTGGTGTTTCGGCACTTGGATTTGACCATGTAAAATCATTGTAAGAAGTTCCTGTTCCCATCAATTGAAGAGACAACATTACTGGATTAGAGCCTGGTTGAAAAACGCCAACATCAGTTGAAGTCATCCCTGCTGCAGTACCATTATTTGCAGTAAACGTACCTTCGTAACTTAAAAACTGAACCACAGAACCATTTTGAATTAATGCAATTCCGTCAGGCGCTCCATTTTGGATTCCTGCTATCGGAAAAGAAACAGCTCCAAAACCATCTCCTTCATCAGGAGTTTCACCTCCTAAAGTTGTCGTATTGTAAATTGTTCCATTAGAACCATTATAAAGTTCCAATGAATATCCTGATAAATCAGTACATCCTAAACCAGCTACTTCCACAAATTCTCCTATATCTCCACCTGTATTATCATAATGAAATTCATTTATCCAAATTTCCAATCCCGTATTTCCTAAATCAACTGCATTTAAGGTTAAAGGGGTAGGAATAACATTACACTCCACAGTAATATCTGCTGGTGGGCAAATAATTATCGGAGCTGCTGCTGAAGGAACCGCTAATTCAAAATTCGCTGTTCCAATTATACATTGAAAATTATCTGTATCTCTTGCAAATACTTGGTAAGTACCTGATGTAAGACCTGTGAAATTTGGACTTGCTTGAAATATTACATTATCGATCGAATATTCTACAGAACCACACGTTGTACAATTAATTTCAGTGAATGATATAGAGCCATCTGAATCACCGATACAAGAAGGAACTGAAGAAGTAATATTACCTGTCAAATCACAACAAACAGAAGCATCACAATTACTTCCTGCCACTAGTGCAGTAGCCAAAGGCGAACCACTTCTATTAAATTCAGCACTAAACCCAACTGTTGATTCTGTCCAAAAAACTAATTGATAAATACCTGGAGCAATTTCTGGAATAGTTGTATTCACCCCATAAGTTGTATTCAAATCCATTGCATATAAAGTACCACTCACTAGGTTTGTAAGTGTCCATGTTTCTCCTGGATCGGATATTATCGTTACAAAATCATGGAAATACACTACCCCATTACTTGATAAATTTTGAGGATCATCACAAGCACAAGGGTCGGTTATATCTGAAATACCGTCACCATCTTCGTCTGTCTGACTTATAGTTGGTTCTGTTGGGGCAACAAAAACTCCACAAAGAGTTAACTCATCAATTGCAATATCCTCATCTCCTGAATTTACTGCGAAAGTAATTTCAATATCAAGTAAATCTCCTGTGACTGGTAGTGTAAAGCAGTACTGGGTAAAGTTATCAGTAATTTCTGCACCATCTCCTTCACCATCAAAATCTGTATCAATTCGAGGTAATCCATTAAATGATCCACTTAAAGTACTAGGATCAGCTTCAACCCAAATGGCTGGAGTTGTAGTACCTGAATTATCTAAATCATAATTAATGTGTAAATAATCTCCTGCATCCCAATCTTCAGCTCCATTACTTGCTTGATCTTCAGCTAGGTATACACATAATTCAATATTTGTAAAGTTGGCAATGGCCAGATCATTATATATCATAGTAGACATAGGCATCATACATGGAGAACCATCAATATCTTGCGCTGCAAAAAATGAAGTTCCAATTGGATTATTATATGTTCCGCCTACATTTGAACCATCTGTTCGAGTAAAATAATCTCCCCCCATATCGTTACATTCTACTTGACTTAAAACATAGTCAACAGATGCATCCTCAAAATCTTCAGTATAAAAGCAAGTAGGCATTGGAGGCGGAGGTGGTGCACATGATGATTCAAATTCCCAAACTCCTGGGTCAAATATTCCATCAGTAGTATTTATAGGGCCACATGACCCTGGTGCATCACTACAAATATTCCAATCTGCTGGATCAAATGGTGTTGATCCAGTACACACTCCCGTAGCTCTCTCTACTCTTCCGTCTTCAAACTCGCTAGCTGTACCTGTGCCATCTACGCCAGGTACTCCATAGGTGTCTATAATTACACCATTATTGTCAACCAACTCAAAATTATCATCTCCATTACTATTTACATTTCCCGTTTGATTGAAAGTAGCTGCTGGAAAACACATAGAAAAACCTGATGCTGATCCATTACTGCAGATTATGTAATAACCTCCTGCAGGAATAGTCCCTGAAAGTGTCGTGAGAGTAAAATTGGTATTTGCATTAGAATAGAGACGAATAGTCCAACCTGTTGATAAATCTACATCTGCTGCACTAGGATTATGTAATTCTAAGTAACGACAAGCAAATTCATCATTTGGATCAGCTATTTCCGTAATAATAACCTGTCCAAATGAACTAAAAGATATTCCTAAGAAACAGAAAAGGAAAAGAAGATTAGCGTAATTTTTTTTCATGAGAAAGTTTAATTTGAAGATTTATCTTAAAAGTTTAATTTAAGTCAAACAATAAATAGGTTTTTCTACTTTCCACTATGGAAAGAAAGAATCCTATATTTTCTTTAAAAAATTACGGTTTGTGGGAATACTGGTATTTAGAATAGTGTTGGTAAAATTAAATTTTGAGCTTTACCAAAAAAATTGAAATCAATAAAGTTAATCCTTATTGATGCTATTTAAATGTATTAAACGGTAAGTGGGAATTGGTAATTGAAATGAGCTGACTAAAAATAATAGTTCAACTAAACAAAGTTAAGTAAAATTTACATTAATTGAAAACATTAATTTTTTTAATATTAAAATTTACCTTTGGCCAAATCAAGTCTAAAAAAATTAGAAAAATCTACTTACAATGTTTTCAACCTAGGTTTTGATAATGGAAATTCATTACCGCAAGTAATAGAATTTCTTGAACAAACCAACGAACACAATCTAAACCATCAAGTTGCAAGCTTTTAAACAAATGTATATTGTCACATTACCAATATTTAATAAGTTTTGATGAAAAGCGAAACACATCTTAAAAAACAAGACCGTTTTAACAAAAGAGAAAAAATAAAAATGATCTGTAAGTTTTTAACCATAAAACCAAGCTTTTTAAATAAAAGAAAAACTGTCAATATAAATATTTAGTGGTCTTACTTTTTAGTAAAAAATCAATGACTCGAAAATCAATCATCACTCAATCGCCAGGTCGAATTAACCTAATTGGTGAGCATACCGATTACAATGATGGATTTGTTCTACCTGCCGCCATAAATAAAAAAGCCATTTTTCGATTGACGAAAAATGGCACAGACAAAGACATCAATATTTACTCAGAAAATATTGGTAATCATTTTTCTTTTGAATTGGACAATTTCAACCCCATTGAAAATGGGTGGGAAAATTATGTAATGGGCGTAATAAATGAATTACAAAAGTTCGGAGCAAAATTGAAAGGATTCGATGGTCAGTTTGGTGGTGATGTTCCTATTGGGAGCGGAATGAGTTCTTCGGCAGCACTTGAATGTAGTCTTTCTTTCGGTTTAAATGAGTTGTTTGATTTAGGATTGAATAAATGGCAATTAATAAAAGTAAGCCAAATGGCTGAGCATAATTTTGTTGGTGTTAAATGCGGCATCATGGATCAATTTACGAGTATGATGGGTAAAAAAAATCATGTAATGTTGTTAGATTGTCGAAGTCTGGAATATCAATATTTCCCATTTGACTTAGGCGAATATCAATTATTGCTACTGAATACAAATGTTTCTCATGAACTCGCCTCGACCGAATATAATACTAGACGTGAGGAATGTGAATTAGGTGTGGAAATTATAAAAAATAAATTCCTAGGCATAAAAAAACTACGTGATGTTACTTTGGAGATGCTACAACAAAACATTAACAAATTACCAGAAAAGGTTTTTAAGAGATGCCGTCACATTATTACAGAAAACCAAAGAGTGCTGGATGCAACATCTGCTTTAGTCAAAAATGATTTTCATCAACTTGGTCAGTTGATTTATCAATCTCATATCAGCTTGCAAAAAGATTATGAGGTGAGCTGTCCAGAATTAGATTTTTTGGTAAACTTAACTTTGAAAAAAAAATATATTCTGGGGAGTCGAATGATGGGAGGCGGTTTCGGAGGATGCACTATCAATCTAATTGATAAGAAACAAATTGCAAAATTTATAGAAATTGCAGATAAAGAATACCAACTAGAATATGGAAAAAGTTTGACTCCATATTTAGTGTCTATTGAAAATGGTTCAGGAATAATTGAGAAATAACTTGTCTAATATTTTAAAAAAATAAAGGGAATCTATTAAAGTCTAAAAAATGTTTCGTCTTCAATAAAAAATCTCGTAACTATTTAATTTTCAAGACTTTCCTACTTTACTTAATATCTCTCTGGGGCAAACATATTTTGTCAAAGTATATTTATCTAATTATTTAAAATACTGACAATCGATACATTACAATTAATCGTGACAAAAGAAATGCATTTTAGCTAATCCTATTTAATAATTTTTTTTTCCATTTTACCTTTTTATTTTCAAAAAACCGATATACTAATTTAAATTTACCAAATCTAATAATGTTCAGTTTACCAACGAATAAAATACTACATCCAAAAAAACTATAAACCATATGGAATGAAAATAGTAAGACATTGGAGATTTTTCCTATATTATTGAACTATATTTTTTGACACAGATAATTTTTTAAATAAAAAAGCAAACTTGGAATTGTATTGTTTTATTAATTTTTCTTAACCCACACGATACTTCGACTCTAAAATTGATTTGCTTCCTCTTCCTCAAATTTGGCAGTTTCACTATATCAATGTAATGTTTGATTGGGAAAACGTCCTGCAAAGACGCCAAGTAATATTGTTTCTGTCAACCGAGATGCATAAGAAAATGGTGTAGTACATCTATCTTTACCTAAACAAGCATTATTGAATTGATGATAATATTTTAGTGCTTCCACATTATAGTCTCTAATAGGTTCCTCTAAGTTAAATTTTGAAATATTGATATCTTGATAATTTACATCATCAATTAATTTCGGCATCAATTGAAAGAATGATAAATACGATCTTCCTTTCTCACCAATAAACATAGCACTTGATCAAAAAGAGTTTCATCATTGAGTAATTTCAAATCCTCATGTGGTACAGGCGCTTCTCCATCTGACCAAATCCAAGTGTGATTTTCAGTAGTATATTTTGTCCCAGTAAATTGATAAGTAACTTCATTTTTTTCTGGAAAGCCAAATCAATTAGGTTTTCTACATTTATTAGTGATCGTTTTTGTAGAGTCTAATTGTAATGCATTATACAGGAGGGTATCTAAAATATGTACACCCGTGTCACCAAGTGTCCCACAACCATAATCCAATAGATTTCTCCATTTTCCAGGATGGTAAATTTCTTTTTTATCAAGTCTTTTGATTGCGGCACCCAACCAAAGATTCCAATCTAAATGTTCCGGAACTAGATCCTCACCCTTAGGTGCGGCGCTGTCATATCCCCTATTTCTTGGAGTCCAAGCTCTAACGGTGCTTACTCTTCCAATGATGCCATCTTGAATCAAAAGTGTTGCGAATTTATAATCATAAAAAGAATGTACCTAGATACCCATTTGAGTAATTAGTTTTTTTTTTGCTATTTTTTCCATTGCCCTAGCTTCCGATACATCATGAGTCAACGGTTTTTGACAATAACACAGCCTTCCCTAATTCCATTACCAACATCGATGCGGGTGCGTGGGTGTGGTCTGAAGTGGAGACAATTAAGGCATCCACTTCCCCTTCCATTTCTTTTAAGAGCCTGCGATAATCCTTGTATATTTTTGCTTGTGGAAAATTTGCGTCAGCTGCTTTATCAACACCACATTTTGGCAAAAGGGTAACACCAGTTGTTAAAACAGCTACTTTTTTTTAGAAATTCTCTTTTTTCATTTTTTCGTTTTACTTAGAATAAATAATTTTTCGATAATGTTAAATTTGCCATTTCTACACCGATCTTTTGTTACATCACCAGCATGTATTTTAGAACAATTGCGCCTTCTACTTTTATTTTTATAATTCACATTCGCCCATTTTAAATGCACTGTATTTTATTAGGATCTGGTTTTATTAGCTATCCTTGTTCGCAGGATTCATAGATTCCTTGTAAATCATTCTTTGGTGGAGTAACTTCAACTTGCCAACCTGTAATTTTTGCTCCCTCTAGAGTTGATCGAAAAAAGACACCACTGTTGCCATTGGATTACCGTTTTAATTCATTAATCAATTCAAAATCATCATAAAAACCTACCGATGATAAATATCCATATTCTGCTTTTGGACCGCTCTCACAAATTAATTCTCTATTTTCTAAATACCACTTCTCATTACCATGATTAATACTACTGACTAAATTTTCTCCATTAAAAAGACAAATATTAAATAATATTGTGTTTTACATTATTCCCGTTTTTAAATAAGTGCTTTTGTAAAAACCCTAGCGTAAAAAGTAAAAAAAGTTATCATAAAGAATAGAGAGAGGAAGCATATTTTTTTATTGGTTAGTTTTATTTTTAAATAAAAAGTCTAATCACAAAGTAAGAAAAATTGCTAAATCTCATCGGTCTTAATTTTATAAGAAATCAAGCTTTTTTCTCATTTTTCTGTTGTAAAAGAAGCAGCAGGCAACCCTTCCTTATTAAAAAAACTTGCTTCACTTGTGTCACGCCAAGCGTATCTCACATATTTTGGTTTCGAAATTTCTTTAGCACAAACACTAATTTTATTTCCAACAATTTTTGCATTAGCAGGAACAAAAACTTTATCAGAACCTGCAATTTCAAAACCAAGAAGTTTTGAATTTCTATTCAATAAACCTGAACCTATAGAATTAAACTCAAGGATAATCTTTTTTCTTTTTATTGTATGACTTTTGTATAAAGGTCCTGATGCGACTATTTTTTTTCCATAATCATTAGCCAAGGCTAAATCTGCGAGACGACTTCCAACAGCTTGTTTATTAGCAGGGTGAATATTTGTATTGTTTCCAATATCTAGAGTTACCACCATTCCAGTCTTATCAACTGACAAAGTATGTCGTTGTGCATCCCTTAATTTTTGAGATTGATCTAAATTGGGATCATCACTACTATTGTATTTGTAAGGTGCGATTTGAACAAAGTAAAATGGAAAATTAGCATTCCATTGAGTTCGCCAGTCATTAATCATAATAGGAAAAAGTCGCTTGTATTGTTCTGCTCTTCCTACATTGGATTCGCCCTGATACCAAATAGCACCTTTGAAATTAAATGGAACTAACGGATGAATCATGGCATTGTAAAGACAAGAAGGAGTAGAGTAAGGGCTGGGGTTAATAATTCTCGGTCGTTTAGAAAGGTCAAATTTTCCTTCATCAAAAGTATAAATTTTTCCATTGAAAAGTTCGGCAGTAAATTGATATTTCCAATCTCCTTTTAAGGAGATAGATTGGCCCTTGATATTCGTTAATTTAATGTCATTTTGAATATTCCCTGGTCCACCTAAATCAATAATACGAATGGCTAAAGTATTTTCCCCTTTTGACAATAAAGATTTTGGGATAAGATAATTTCTGTTATCAAAATAATTATTTACTGTTCCTCCAATCTTTTTTCCATTAAAAAATACAGCATCAATATCATCAACTGGTCCCATAGTAAAATTAAAGTCTGTAGATATATCGGACAAATTTACTGTTTTTCTAAACCAGAAAACACCATCCAAATCTTGATCATCATATAAATCAATTCTTTCTGGCAAAACCATTGTTGGCCAATTCTCATCATTATATTCAGGTTGAGCAAGCGATAGATCTCCAAGATCAATATGGTCATACCCATCATATTCTTTCGGGACAGGTTGGTTGTTCCATTTTGAATACCATTCTATGGCTAATCGTTTTCTATCTGGATCCTCCATGTCTTTCATCACATCTTCAAAATCGCCTAGTTTATTTATTTCCTTTTTGCTAGTCCAAGCCTCGGCAGGTGTCCCTCCCCAACTGGAATGAATTATACCAATTGGAATATTTAATTCTTGATGTAAACGACGAGCAAAAAAATAGGCAGTTGCACTAAAGTCAGGCGCATTCTCTGGATTACAAATATTCCAATCTCCGTCAAAGATATTTTCTTCATCTAAGGAATATCTATTAGCAACATTAAACATTCGAATATTAGAATAATTTGCATTTAAAATTTCTTCTTTTGAGTTTTTAATTGGATCATTTGGTGGCCATCCCTTCAAGGGCATTGACATATTAGATTGACCTGAAGCTAACCAAACTTCCCCAATCATGACATCTTTGACTTGAATTATTGAATTTGTAGATGTAATGTTAATTTGATACGGGCCACCTGCTTTTGGAGTAATTAATGTGAGTTTCCAATTTCCATTTTCGTCTGTGGTCGTAGTTGCAGATTTGCCCCAACTGCCATTTACGTCTACTTGATTTCCACTTAGAGCTGATCCCCAAATAGCAACATTTTCATTTTGCTGCAAAACCATATGGTCTGTAAAAAAAGAAACTACGGATAAAGTTGAAGCAGCTAAAGCTTGATCAATAGCAGGTTGTACTAATTTTTCCATAACAATATATCCAGCTTCATTTGGATGAACTAAATCATCTGCTGTAGTATATTCAGGTACTTTCAATCCATTCTTATCATCCTTCATGGCTGTATGATAATCTACGTAAGGAATATCATTTTGCGCAGCATAGGCTTTAATTATTTTATTTAGTTTAATGATTTTATTCACAGGTTCAAGTCCAGTATTCCATGGGAAATCTATTGCTGGCAAAACAGCACAAAGCACCACTTTGATATTGTTTTGCTCAGCTAACTCTGTCATCGACATAATATTTTCAGCAATCAATTCAATGGGAGTATACCCAGTATTACCTGCTATGTCATTAATTCCTGCGAGAAGCACGACTACCCTTGGTTGAAGATTAATTACATCTTTTCTAAATCGTAATAACATCTGTGGCGTAGTCTGGCCGCTGATACCTCTTCCAACATAGTTTGATTTTTTAAAAAAACCAGGTCTAATCACAGGCCATGCTTCTGTTATAGAATTCCCCATAAATACCACTCTAATATCGCTCTGAGCAGGCGGCAATAATTTTTCATTAGCCTCTTGATATTTTTTAAAATTGGTATGATCTAAATAATTTCTCCAATCTTGTGCATTGGCTTGATTAAAGGAAAGAATTAAATTTAAGAACCCAAAGAGGAGGAGTTTTTTCATGTTTCTATTTTTTTTTACAATACATTTATGTCTATGTTTTTCATTTATCTTTCCCTGCAGCAATATCCATTTCCTTACTATGATCTGCACATTCTGCATACGATTCCAAATCAACATCAACGTTTACAAAGTACTTTTTGGGGACACCATCCCATACGATTACAAAATATCTAGTGACTATAAAATCATCGAACCCAATTTGAATCGTTTATTTTCTCGCTATAAATTCTCATTTCAACCAAACCACTTTCAACTCTATAAAATCATTTAACATCTTTTAGCAATTTATCTTCATATCCTCCAACTTCGTCCCAAATATATTTATTTAAATTAGAAATATTAAATCCATAAACCGGTACTCCTTATCATACCCCATTATTATAAATTTTATTAATTTGTTTTCATCCATATATAATAGAAGCTGGAAATTTACAATGAGAAAAACTCTTAACCTGATTATTTTATTTTTCCTTTCTTATCGAACTATAAAGACTTATAAAATGAGAAGGAAAAAGTCATGCGGTTAAATACCCGGACTAAAATAGTTAATCAGCTACTAAAAAGTATTGCAACTTAAGCAAAGATTGATTTGAGGCTGACTTCGCATGTCGCCCACCATTCCTTACCGAAATTACATGGGTCTAAGTTGTTTCTCTTAATGATATTGGTAAAGCACTTGAACATTCATCCATACAGTTTCCTAACTCGAACCGTATAATAGATTTGTCGTTTTATGTTTACTGTAAAAGAATCATGAATCAAAATCATTTTATAACAATAAATTCCCAACAACAAAAAGTACTCCTCCAATCCACTCCGTCAAAATAATATCGAATGGCTATTTTACTATTACTCGATAGTGGACTTCGAGTTTCCGAACTATTAAAATTTCAATGCCATCATTTTTTTTTGCTTACATAAAATTAGAATTAAATCAATGAATTAATGAGGATGCAGTCAAACCACTTAATACATTAAATAGAAAGGAAGCTATGAAAGCAATCATCAGAAGAATTTGAGGAAATCATTTTTAAGAAATTTTAAAGTAAGATATTTGTAAAATGAAGTTTGATAGCAGTAGTCATTAAGAGGTGGATATGCCTATTACATAATGGAGTAAATAATATTGAAAATTATTTTCAGGAGAAATAATAATAAAAATTATTATTGAGGTAGAAATGAATATTGTTCGGGAAATACTCGGGAAGAAATAAAAAAACCCTCATAACTCATTGAGTTACAAGGGTTTATGCTTCTTGATAGTAGCCCCTAGGGCAACCAAATTGTTTTAATGTATATTTATTCATTTCTGTAAAATACTGACATACAGCATTTTACAAAATTACAATGACACAAAAACGTGCAAATCGACGCACCTAAATTAACAAATTGTTTGACCTTTTGTTGTACCTTTCTTACCTTTAGTACAAGCAAAAAAGGTACAATATGGCAAATGTAAAACTAGTGTTACGACGTCACAAAATGACGACCAGAGGAGAAGTTCCTGTCTATATCAGAATCACTCATCATCGAAAAACAAAGTTTATTTCTTTAGGGATAAAAGTCCTTCCTGATAAAAATTGGAATGATGAAACTCAAAGAGTAAAACGGAATTTTCCGAACTCTGGAAGAGTCAATAAGTTCATTGCCAAAAAATTGGCGGAAGCGGAAGCCGTCTCTCTAGACCTTTCATCTAAGCCTC
>Ga0115008_10002850_pt1 | contig 14344 bp, 18 predicted proteins | sample FraStrMetagenome_FD_87164 | JGI IMG/M metagenome (GOLD analysis project Ga0115008, IMG submission 87164) | Marine eukaryotic phytoplankton communities from Arctic Ocean - Fram Strait ARC3M Metagenome | ecosystem: Environmental > Aquatic > Marine > Oceanic | place: Fram Strait | collected...
CCATTCATATTTGGAAACATAAGATATGGTTCAATCAGAAATTCCCATTTTTTATTTTCAGCTTCATCTTGAGCAAATAGATTTAGTTGTGGTAATACTAGTATTAAAAAGAGTAAGGTTTTAAATTGCATCACTATTGTTTTATTGTTAGTTATGTCCTAAGAATTATTTCATTCGTTAGCGTTTTGTAATAATGGCATACAACAACGTATATAATTAATTGCTTTGGTAAGGGCTGACTTTCAAACATTACTTGCTAGTTCGCTAGGTTAAGTTCCTACGAAATATTCTACTTGTCGGCAAGAAGACAGCTCTGTCATTTATTTACTACATTAGTTACTTAACCAAGCAATTAATCTTACTTAACTTATAGAAACCGCTAACGATGATAACAATATTTTCTCAAGCTGCCTTAATCATCTTAATTCTCGTAACTCTATTGTGGATATGGAGTGTTTTTATAAAAAACGTTAGTATTGTTGACATTTTTTGGGGCTTAGGATTTTTAGTGGTCAACGCATTTTATGTATTTATGACAGGAGAACTTAATACCAGAAAAATATTGATTTTGGCTTTAGTGAGTATTTGGGGACTTAGACTTGCAATTTATCTTGCAATTAGAAATATTGGCAAAGGCGAGGATTTTAGATATCAGGAATTTCGAAAGAATTTTGGACCAAAACGCTATTGGTGGTTTAGTTATTTTCAAACTTTTTTATTACAAGGAGCCTTAATTATGATCATTTCATTACCGCTTTTAGGTATTAGTTCCAGTGACAGCAATGGCAACCTTAATGTGTTAGATTATATTGGAATTTTGGTGTGGCTTATTGGATTTATTTTTGAGGCTGGTGGCGATTTTCAATTAGTAAAATTTAAAAATAATTCTCAAAATAAAGGTAAAGTCTTAAACACAGGGTTTTGGAAATACACACGCCATCCAAACTATTTTGGCGACTCTGCAGTTTGGTGGGCATATGGGATTTTTTGTATGGCAGCTGGTAATTACTGGCAAATAATAGGTTCTATTATAATGACTGTATTAATTATCAAAATATCAGGAGTGAGCTTGCTTGAAAAAACGTTAACAGACACAAAACCGCAATACAAGGATTACATCCAAAAAACAAATTCTTTTTTTCCGTGGTTTCCAAAACAATAAATGACAATGGATTTTCTTACTAAAAATATTTGGTTTATACTTTTTGTGGCTTGGGGTTTGCCTTTAAGTTATTATCGTAGTAAATTTCGTAAAATTGTATATCAAACCGAGAGTTGGTTAATAAGCATTAAACCTTTGTTTTGGAAAGAAATTAAAGGCCTTTTTGGTAATATCTATCCTGAGAATCTCAAATATAAAAAGTTTAGAAACTTCTACCTGTTCTATCTAACTATCTATTTATTATTATTTATCGCTTATCTAATTTTTGATACAAATCTTTAAAAAACAACAAAAGCATGACACCGTGCATCATTAATTGCTTAGGCAACTTTATTTGGAAAATCCCTTACAGATTTTCTAACCTATGTTTTGCTTTGCTAAATTAGTTACTAAAATGTAAGACAAACACATATAAAATCAGTATACTGCATTATAAGAAATGCTTAACATCTAACGTGAGCCTTACTCCAGAAAAAATTAAAACGAATACATTTTTACAAATGAAATTAAACTTATTGTCTTGCGATGCTCAAAGACCAGATAAAAGAGCAATAGCCAAATGCATAGCAGAAATCTCGTCTAACATAGGTGACTCATTAGCACATGAACTTACAGATATACTCTTAGAAGGTGACCCTGTAGATATCGAGGTAGACGACAAGAACTCTGCTTCTGCCCTTAGAAGTTTAAGAAAACTGAGTGTTGACTATGAAATAATTGATTGATTCTAATTAAAAAAGCTCAAATAAAGTGGTGACTATTAACCCTTTATTATGCTCTAAAATAACAGTCGCCATTATTTTTTCTTCTTTAACCTTAACGTTAAATGGAGATGCCAATATATCCAAACCGCTTTGCTTTTTTAATCTTGTGCATTGACCAGAAATTATATCAATATTAGTTTCAAAATTACCTTCAGGGATATGTTCGGTTAGAATAATATATTTGAATTGGGTTAATTTGTGTAACACATTTTTTACTTCGGAATTTGATAAATGTTGTAAAACTTGCCTTATGATCACACAATCTCCAAGAGGCAAATCGTCTTCAGCAATATCTAAACACCGGAATTCTAAATTATCAGCTTGAAATGCCGCCTTATTATAAGTGATGAGATCTGTGACAATGTCTATAGCGATGTACTTCTTAGTATGTGGCACTAATTCTTTACCTATATTAAAATCACCACAACCTAAATCACATACTACCAAAGGAGGTTCAAAAGCGCTTAAAAACGAGATCACCACATCTATATAAGGTTTTACAATTTCAGGATGATGTGAACCATCACCAGAATAGAACTTAGTGGAGTTATCTCCCCACAGTTTCATATCATAAACCTGTTCCATCGCTTTTTTAGTAGGCCATGGCATTTTTGGTTTTTTAATATTGTTTTCGTTATGCGTCATAATAAGACTAGAAATGAATAAAAGTAAAGTTACAAGTATTGACTTATATTTTGAAAACAAATACTCATCTTTTGAAACTTACCCACTAATCAAACACTAACTATTTTACAAAGTGTATATTTAAACACTGTTCTAATAAGAATTCACTGAAAACACAAACATGATTCATCTCATAACAGAAAACACAGGCTCTGGCAAAACAAACTATGCAAACGACTTAAAAAGAAAAACTAATGGTATTGTTTTCTCAATAGATAGCTGGAATAAAACTTTATTTCTCAAAGACAAAACACCTAAAGACGGTTTAGATTGGTTTCTTGAGCGCATAGAAAGAGCAGAGAACATAATTACAGATCTGGTCAAACAGCTAGAAAGCTAAAAAACAGACTCTATTTTAGATTTAGGACTCTCAAAATTTGAACATCGTGAAAAATTTAGACGATTTGCTAAACTTCATGATTTTGAGATCAAACTTCATTTTTTAGATATTTCCGGAGAGATACGTTTTAAAAGAGTCATGAAAAGAAATAAAGATAAAGGTGACACTTTTGAATTTGAAGTCACAAAAGACAACTTTGATTTTATGGAAACTTGGTTTGAGAAGCCAAGTGAATTAGAAATGATTAATGGTGTTATGGTTTCTAAATAATTATAATTGAACTTAGGACCATCTTAACTTTTGGTGCACTAATTTTATAATAGGTACGCTATTTTACATTTCAGTAACAAAAAGTCACAGTTGAGTAACTCTCATTTTGCAAATGCATGCTTTCGTAGGATATTTGAATCATCAATAAAAAACAAACCATTTAAAACAACATATTATGAAATTATTATTTTTAACAATGGCATTAACTTTAATTTCAACTTTAGGATTCTCACAAGATATCAATGGTCAAACATTAACAATAACCATTGAAAACGCCAGAAGTGATGATGGTAAAATGGTAGTAGCCTTAAATACTAAGGATACGTTTTTAAAACTACAGCCAATACAAAGCGCTGAAGTAGACATTAAAGACGGGAAAGCAACGGTAAGCTTTGAAAACGTTCAACCTGGAGAGTATGCAATTATGGCTTTACATGATTTAAACGGAAACCAAAGTATGGATTTTGAAGCTAATGGAATGCCTAAAGAATCTTACGGAACATCAAACAACCCAAGAAGTTTTGGACCTCCAATATATGATGACGCAAAATTTAATGTGGGAAAAGAAGATTTGACATTGTCAATTAGATTCTAAAAAATCGCATCAATCAATCAATCAATCAATCAATCAATCAATCAATCAATCAATCAATAAATAAATTATAGACTTAAAATGGTTACCAATACAATCTAAACATAAGGTTAGGCGTAAATCCTATTGAGAATTTGTCAATAGTTTCAATACCTCCATTAAAATCGTTATTTCCACGGTATTCTCGACTAATAAAATTAGTCTTATTAAATAGGTTTCTTATAGATAAACCTACCTTAGCTCTCACCTTACTATCTTTAGTAAATTTAAATTTATAAGTGCTTGAGAAATCAAATCTTTGATAATTTGGTAATCGGCTTGTATTTACACCATTATTAAACTCCAAAACTTCTGCACCTGCTGTAGATTCTGTAAAAGGCTTACCTGTTTGCCACCTCCAACCTAAAGCCACTTGAAAATCAGATAACTTATAACTCATTGATGTTGAAACCGCATGCCTCACATTAGATCTAGAATCAAAATAATTATCTTCATTAAGGTTATCAAATTTACTTTTAGAATTATTCAATGAATAACTCACCCATGTATTAAATCCATTAAAACGCTTTCTTACAAACAGATCAACTCCATAAATTTGTTGCTCGCCTTGATTAAAAGCACTATTCTCCGGATTTAAAAACCCTAAAGACAAGGCTGTAATTTGATCCAATACGCGATAATAATTATCAACATCAACAGTCCATCCATTATTAGAATACATGAATCCTGCGGAAACTTGCTTACTATTAATAATAGGAAATTCATCACCATTGGACAACCTCCAAACCCGATTCTCTAAAGACAAGTCACTAATAATAGTTTCATCAATCTCACTTATAATTTGATTTTTTATTTCTCCGGAAATTTGAAGTTTTACATTTTTAAAGAGATTTTTATAGAGTAAGAGTCGTGGTTCAAATCTATAAGCTTCTAATTCTTTGAAATACGTAGCTCTACCTCCTACTTCAATATCAAATAGTTTTGGGTTTTTGTAGCTATAATTACCATAGACACTATGCGTTTGAACTACGGTTTTATCTTCATCTAAAATAAATTCTAAATTAGTCGTGTTTAAAAAGGCAAAGGCGACATCTTTTAAAACGTATTGATAACCAAAAGTTGCTCTGTTATTCTGATTGATTTCCCAATCAAATTCCGTAGAAATTCCAGAATCAAAAATAATGTTACGTTTTTCAAAATCTGAAGTTTGCACATCATCTTCCGAAGTAATAAAATTATAATTGAACTTATAATTAGAAAAATAAGCAGAGGTGTGCTGTTTTAAATTAGAACTCCAATGTGTTGTCCAACCCAATCCATATCCAGAATTTTTAATCGACAAACGATCATTAAAACGCTCTTTAGTTTCTGTATTATCAACCGTATAATCCAATTGATTATCAATAGAAATGATACTTGCAAATAATGTGTTATTCGTATTTGGCTTATAATTGAACTTGATATTGTAATCTAAAAAATCGAAACTATTGTTCGGGTTATCTCCAGTTCTAATTTTAGTACTTTCAAACACCTTATCTGCAAGTCTATCAAAGGTCACCGACTGATACATATTAGTATAACTAGATCTCACAGAGGCTTGAACAGCTAGTTTATCTTTGATAATTGGTGCTTCTATATACGCATCTCCATTAATGCCATTAAAACCGAACTCTGCCTTAATTTCGTTTTGAATCTCATTAGCAGTGGTCATTGAAATCACACTAGATACGCGTTCTCCATATCTAGGATTAGACCCTTTATTCACGAAAGTGACACTCTTTGTTGCATTAGGATTAAATGGTGAAATCATCCCAAAAAGATGACCTTTATGATACATATTAATACCATCCCATATTAATCTATTTTGATCCATTTTACCGCCTCTAACCAAAAAACCAGAGGCTGTTTCGTTTGGACTTACAACTCCTGGAAGTAATTGAATACTCTCTAAAACATCGGGTTCTGTGAGACCAGGCAAAATTCCTAAACTCGCTGGATTAATTTGATAAGAGGCATCTTTATTTTTAGAAACACCTTTAGTTAGGTAACTATTAAGGACTATTCTATCTAACTCTTGGATACGCGTTTCGTTATCTAAGGAATTAACGACAATATAGCGTTTAGCAACAATTTCAAAATCTAGTTGAGTGAGATTCTTAATCTCAAACAGTAGCTCATTTAAGGTGCGCTCTTCATTATTAAGAGTAATTTTCAAATCATTTATGATAGCATCTTTGTAAGAAAACTTTACATCATAAACATCTTCAATTTTTTCAAAAGCATCATCTAGATTAAGGTTATTAAAATCAATGAAAAATTTAGCCTCTTCTTGCGAAAAGGCCAAAAACGGTAGAATTAACAAAATGTTGATAATCAATTTCTTCACTTCGTACTCAAATAGATGTTCCCTTTTTCTTTTTCACTGTATCGTATTTGTAAAGAATTAAACACTGTTTTTAATGCAGTATTTAAATTTTTGTGAGTAAAACTACCTGTATAAACTAACTCCCTATTAATATCTTTTGCTTCAATGGTAATATTGTATTGAGCCTCTAAACTTGTAATTACATATTTTAATGGCACACTTTTAAATGTACTCTCTCCTTCTATCCATGAAGGGTTTGTATCTCTAGTTTCCCATTGCTCAACTTCAAAACCGTTTATTCGTCGCACTGTATTTGTAGGCAATAATGTATAATTCTCTGCCTTTGTTGAAACACTTACCTTACCTTCAAAACATACAACTTCAAATAAATCAGTTGTAGAATTGACGTTAAATTGTGTTCCTAGAACTTGAACATTTCCGTTATCCGTCACAACAGTAAATGTACTTCCTTTTTTTACTTTAAAGTATCCTTCACCTTCAAGGCTCAGTTCTCTATTATTTTCCCAATTATCTTTGTCATAGGTTAAGGTAGATTTGGAGTTTAAGATGACTTCAGACCCTTCTAAAAGTACAATTGTTCTTTGTTCTCCATAATTAGTTTCTATAGTAACGATATCATCACCAAGAATAAAAAATAACCCAAATAACACAACAATAGAGGCAGCTATACTTAGCAACCATCTATTCGTATTTAAGGGTATTACTTTTCCTATTTCTTGTTGTTTACTTTTTGTAATGTGTTCTTGAATTTTATTGAAAGAATCATCTGTTGATGTATCTAAAGCCTCATAAGTATCAATTCCCTTTCTGATTTTTAGAAAAGAATGGTACTCCGTTTCAGAAACTAAAATTTTCAAGGTATCATCAGAGAATTCTCCGGCTAACCATTTGGCTAAAAATACGTCTTTATCGTTATGTGAATTTTGCTCTTTCATGATCTTCTATAACTACTACAACTCTATTAAATAAAACCCTACCTTAATATTTTTATTATTTATAATACAGGCCTTAAAAAATTTCTAAAATTTAAATATTTCCTATTTTTTCTCGAATGACCACTAAGGCTAAATGCATTCTTTTTTCTACAGCTTTAACAGAAATACCTAATTGCTCTGCAATCTCTTTGTATTTCTTTTTCTCTATCCTATTTAACAAAAAAACTTCTTTTTGTTTTTCTGGTAACGAATCTATAGTATGTTCCAATTTGACCATAAACTCTTTTTCTAACATGATAAACTCTGGAGACTCATTGTCTTTATGATTTACCAAAGATTCTTGGTGCTTTCTAACAACCTTATCATGCTTAATCATATTTAAAAAAGTATTTGTAGCAATAGTGTGCAAATAACTTTTTACACTTTCATACTTTACTTTACCACAATTATCCCAAAGCTTAATAAAGGTCTCTTGCAAAATATCTTCTGCTTTATCAAGATCTTGAGTTTTATAAAATAAAAAACGTCTTATATCCTTTGCATACTGTTTGTAGACACTTTCAAAAGTTTTTTCTTGACAAATATTTTGTTGATCTTTAGACATTAAATGGTTTAAAATAGTAGAGATCAAAACTAACTAAAAAATAATTATAGAAAAAAGTAGGGTAATTTAAAAGTGTGTTGTCTTAGTACTGATTAATCACCAAAAAATAAATTACCCACTTAAAAATTGAAGATATGAAAAATTTAAAATTAGCAGTTCTTAGCATCTTACTAGTTGCTTTTAGCTTTACATCATGTACAAATGATGAACCACTAATAGAAGAACAAAATACTGAAGAAAGTCAATCTATTACAACGTCTTTAGCACAATTAAGAACACAATTTAATAGCCAAGGAGATGTTAACCCAACAAATAATCCTGCAGGAAATATTGTATTTGATTTCTGTTTTGATTTTGTTTATCCATTAAATCTATCTTATAACAATGGGGCAACAGTTACTGTTAACAGTCTTGATGGTTTAATAGACATCATAATTAATTCTACAAATGACTTGTATATTAGTGGAATTGAATTCCCATTTGATGTTGAAGTATATAATGATGATACTGATGCTATTGAAATTGTAACTATTAATAATGAAGATGAATTTTTTGATTTATTAGAAGATTGTGATTTTGATTCTATTGATGAATGTGAATGTGAAGATGAAGTTGATCCTGTTTGTGTTGAAGTACAAGATCCAACTGGAGAAAGTTTTATTATAACATACCCAAATGAATGTCTTGCATTTTGTGATGGTTTCACAGAAAATGATTTTGCTGAAAATTGTGAAGATGATTATAACTGTCCAGGTGGAAATGAATGTTTTGAATTTGTTTACCCAATTACGATTATAACAGATGACAATCAAACCATTACAATAAACTCTCAAGAAGAATTAGATAGTGCATTATATAACGCATATTATTTTGATTTTGTATATCCATTTGAAGTTACTACCGAACAAGGAGACATTGAGGTTATTGAAGATGTTGAAGATTTTGAAGATCTTTTAGAAGACTGCTTTTATGACGGAAATGATGACGATTGCGAATGTGAAGATGAAGAATTTGACCCAGTATGTATTGAGGTAGAAAATCCTAATGGTGTTATAGAAATCTTTACTTTCCCTAATGAATGTATAGCAGAATGTGAAGGATTCGATTCTGAAGACTTTATAGATTGTGGAAATACTGGTCCAATCGACTGCTCAATTGGAGACATCACAAATACTTTAGCCGATTATTGTTGGTCAATTGATTTTGTTGATTTTAATGAATTTATCTATAACTTAAATAGCGATGGCACATACCAAGTGCAGGACATTGGAGCCAATTCTGGTGGTATTATTCTTACAACTGGAGTATGGAGTGTAGCCGCTGGAAATGATACTTTTTATATTACTTTAAGTGCAGAATTAACTGAGTATAATGATGAATGGGTGGTTACCGAATGTAATACGGACCTTGGATACGCTTACTTAGAAATGCAGAGTCTTGAATATCCCCAAGCTGATATTTATTATGTTGATTGCAATGACGATGGAAATAACGATAATGATTACGATTGTTCAAGCGAAGAGGGTGCTTCAAATATTTTGACAGAGTGTCCATGGATAATTGATTTTATTGATGATAATGAATTTATCTACACCTTCAATATTGATGGCACATACGAAGTTCAATCTGATAACAACATTCTTACGACTGGAACATGGGTATTACTTTTAACAAACAATGCTTACATAATTAATTTAAATGCAGAAGCAGCTGAGTATAACGATACATGGGTGGTTTATGATTGTAATGAACAAATAGGTCTAACAATTGGAAGCATAGATTATCCCCAAGCTGAGATTTATTCTGTTAATTGTGACTAAGAAAATAAAATTGATTTTTTTATAAACGAAAAGCCCTTAAGATTAAAATCATAAGGGCTTTTTTATTGTATTCTTAATTAAACACTCTCACCCAACCAAGCCTTCATCATCCAAACCGTCTTTTCTTGTTGCGTAATAAAATCACTCATCATTGAGTTTGTACCTTCATCATTAGCATCACTAGAATCATTAAGAATTTGACGTTCTATTTTTAACAATTCTGAAAGTGAATCCACTATAAGAACCACTGCTTTTTCATCTTCAGAAATATTCTTTCCAACAGGCACTTTCGCTGCTTTAGAGTAATCCTCAAATGTATGTAATGGTGTTGCTCCTAGTGTTAAAATACGCTCTGCAATTTCATCTACTTTTAGATTAGCATCAGTATATAACTCTTCAAATTTAGGGTGTAATTCAAAAAATCGTTTTCCTTTAATATTCCAATGAATACCTCTTAAATTTTGATAATAAATTTGAAAATTTGCCAAGAGTGTATTTAACTCATTAGCGATTTCTTTCATTGCTTTGGTTTCTAAACCTATACTATTTAGTGTCATATCTATTATTGTTTTTGTTAATACAAATTTAAAACATAATTCATTTAATTTATCATAGTTATAATGAATAGTTTTTATATATTTATAGTCTAAATCAATTATAATGACAATCACACAATTAAAATACGTATTAGCTATAGCTGAGCATAAAAACTTCACCAAGGCAGCCGAGAAATGTTTTGTCACCCAACCCACATTAAGTACACAAATACAAAAGTTAGAAGACCAATTAGATGTTCAAATTTTTGATAGAAGCAAAAAACCTATAGAATTAACTGATGTAGGTCGTAAAATTGTACAACAAGCAAAAAATATTGTTGACGAATCTGAGCGTATTCAAGATATTGTAGATCAACAAAAAGGATTTATTGGTGGAGAATTTAAAATAGGAATCATCCCTACAGTTATGCCTACACTTTTACCAATGTTCCTTAAAAACTTTATTAAAAAATATCCTAAAGTACATCTCAAAATAGAAGAGCTCACAACCGATGAGATTATAACTCGTATCATGGACGGTCACCTTGATGCTGCTATAGCTGCTACACCACTAGAACAAGACACTATCAAAGAACGTGTTTTATATTATGAACCCTTTGTAGCTTACATCCCAAATGATCACAGACTAAAGGACAAGAAAAAAATTGATGTCTCAGATTTAGATTTAAATGATATGTTACTTCTAGAAGACGGACATTGCTTTAGAGATGGTGTTCTCAATCTATGTAAAGCGTTTAAAAGTCACGAGGATGATACATTTCAATTAGAAAGCGGAAGTATTGAAACCTTAGTTAAATTGTCTAATGAAGGTCTAGGCATGACACTACTACCCTATTTAAACACCCTAGATCTCAATGAGAACATGTCTAAAATGTTACATCATTTTAATGAACCTTCTCCTGCTAGAGAAGTAAGTATCATTTATCACAAAAACGAACTGAAAATGCAAATTATTGATGCACTTCATAATGTTATTTCTGGTGTTATTCGCGGTGCGATTGCTTTTGAAAATGTTAAGATTATTAGTCCGTTGCCAAAATAGAATGTTTCTCTAAATATTGAGAGTGGCACATTTCCGAAGAAAAAAACAAAATAAAAAAGCGACAATGACGTCGCTTTTTTTTTTTATGATTTTAATAAGATTAAACATTGATCTAATTCGGGGTTTTGTAAAATTAAAGATTTGATATAAATCTTAAGCTCTTCAATTTCATACGGTAATAATCTTTGAAGTGCTTTTTGTAATTCTTTACAAAACAATGTACTGTCAAAACTGACCTTACTGAGTATAGTTTTAGTATACTCGAACATTGCTCTTGCCATTCTTTTTTAGTATTAGGTTAAATAAAAGTAGATCTATTGTATAGGCTTTGATTTAATTATTACAACATAAATGTACTAAAAAAAGTAAACCGTTGAGCAAATGCTCAAAATTTTAACAGCCAATGAAACGTTAAAACCTATTATCGCCATCCAAAATATCACCCAAACCTCCAAGTATACTTCCTTCTCCTTTACTATTACCACCTATTGGTAATGAAGCAATTACACGACCAGCTAATCTGCTAAATGGTAAAGATTGCACATAAACAACCCCTGGTCCTTGCAGTTTTGCATAGAATAAACCTTCACCTCCAAATACGGTATTTTTGATGCCACCAATAAATTCTATATCATAATCTATATCTTGAGTAAACCCAATAATACAGCCTGTATCTACTCTCAATATTTCTCCAGCTTGTAATACTTTTCTAGCTGTCGTTCCTCCTGCATGAACAAATGCCATACCATCGCCTTCTAATTTCTGCATGATAAAACCTTCACCTCCAAAAAGACCGCGACCTAATTTTTTAGAAAACTCAATACCAACACTTACTCCTTTTGCTGCGCATAAAAATGCATCTTTTTGGCAAATGAATTTACCATTATACTCTGTAAGATCTATTGGGATTATTTTTCCTGGATAAGGAGATGCAAATGAAACGTTACGTTTACCGGTTAGGTTATTGTAAAAAGCAGTCATAAATAGGTTTTCTCCTGTGAGAATGCGTTTTCCTGCACCTAATATTTTTCCGAAGAAACCTGTATCCTTTTGAGAACCATCGCCAAAGATAGTTTCCATTTTAATACCGTCGTCCATCATCATGAAGCTTCCAGCCTCTGCTATAACCCCTTCTTGAGGATCGAGTTCTATCTCGACATATTGCATTTCTTCTCCGTAAATTCTAAAGTCTATTTCGTGTGATGTCATTTTTTGATTGTTTAATTATTGATTTAACTATATGTTGAATAGATGACCAATTTGTTACATGGTTCTATAAATTTAATCAATTTATTCTCTAATCAAAAAATCCTCAAAGCAATGAAATCTATGACCTTACTTTAATGGTCCACTCAAAATTAAAATCTGAGACTTGCACACCTTCTTCATTAATCCCTTTAGAATTTAACCAAACTGTTTGGCCTTCGCTAGTCTCTATAGCTTTTGAGATCGCCTCATCAACTTTATGGCCTTCTTCACAAGTAAACGTGATTCTCCCAGTTGCTTTTTTAGTAAAAGAAGCGTTATTTGTCACCACTAACATAGATACTTTTTTACCACTAGCTTCAGATTTAGAAATAACTAAAGCTCCCGTTGACAGCTCTGCTGCCATACCTTGTACAGCCCAAAACATAGACTTAAATGGGTTTTGATTAATCCATCTGTGCTTTACAGACACCACACATTTAGCATCCTCAAGCACCTTTGTTCGTACACCACAAAAAAAAGCTGCAGGTAATTTAAAAAGTGTAAAAGAATTAAGTTTTCTTGCTGAAACAGACATATATACTGGGATTTTAAACAAAAATATCGAAAATAATCGGATAACCAATGTGTTAATATTATGTTAAATATTAGTACTATGTGTAACATAATACCTTCTTAAAGACATATATTTGTATAAGAAAATACTATATGCTTTTTAATCATGACAACTAATCATCAAAAAAACATCGCAACATTTATTCATTTATCAACCTTTAGTAGGTTTTTAATTCCGTTAGGAAATTGCATAGGACCAATCATTTTATGGATCATGAATAAAGACAAGTCAGACTTTATTGACACACATGGTAAGCAAGCCATTAATTTTCAAATTAGCATTTTATTGTATGCCATAATTATTGGGACAATAACTATTCCATTTTTCATTTTTAAAGTCTTTAACGGTTTTGATTTTATTGACTTTCATGGATTTCATGATTTCCATATTAACGTAGATAATCCATCACCTCTATTGCTAATTTCGGGAGGTATTTTAGGATTTCTTGGAGTTGTAGGATTTATTCTAGAACTCGTATTCATAGTAATAGCTAGTTTAAAAGCTAGAGATGGTGAAATTTATGAATATCCATTAACCATCAATTTTTTAAAATAATATAATGTGAATTAATCACTCACTATTTACACATAACCATCAATCAATCAAAAAATGAACAGTTTATTAAAATTTAATCTAATTCAAGTATGAAGATAGAAAACACAAAAGCACAAATGCGAAAGGGTGTTCTAGAATACTGCATTTTGTCAGTATTAAAAGATGATGATGCTTATGTAGCAGAAATCTTAAGCACACTTAAAGACGCAAAACTGCTTGTTGTAGAAGGAACCATTTATCCACTACTAACAAGACTTAAAAATGCTGGGTTACTCAATTATCGTTGGGAAGAATCCACATCTGGACCACCTAGAAAATATTATGGTCTTACAGAGACAGGACAGTTATTTCTTAAGGAATTAACTACAACCTGGAACGAATTACAAAACGCAGTTAATATAGTAACAAGACAAAAAAAACAAACTAATGAATAAAACAGTCAACATAAATTTAGCAGGTATATTCTTTCATATAGATGAAGATGCATACTTAAAATTACAGCGCTATCTTGAGGCTATAAAACGTTCATTTACAGACTCTCAAGGACGTTCAGAAATTGTTTCAGATATAGAAGCTCGTATTGCAGAGTTATTTTCTGAGCGCGTACAAAACGAAAAACAAGTTATTGGTAATAAAGAGGTTGATGATGTGATTACGATCATGGGACAACCAGAAGATTACTTAGTAGATGACGAAATTTTTGAAGATGAACCTCAGCAAAAAAACTATTCTAATAAACGTAATTCAACGTCTAAAAAACTATATAGAGATACAGACAACTCTTATGTTGGCGGTGTATCATCTGGATTAG
>Ga0115008_10002856_pt1 | contig 14337 bp, 11 predicted proteins | sample FraStrMetagenome_FD_87164 | JGI IMG/M metagenome (GOLD analysis project Ga0115008, IMG submission 87164) | Marine eukaryotic phytoplankton communities from Arctic Ocean - Fram Strait ARC3M Metagenome | ecosystem: Environmental > Aquatic > Marine > Oceanic | place: Fram Strait | collected...
AACTAAACTGTTTCGTTCTTGTTTATTAGTAATCCCTTTTAAGCTTGCAAAATAGTGTAGTAAATCATTTGCACTCATCTTTGGATATACACCAAACTCTTGTGGCAAATAGCCCAACACTTTACGCAATGACATTTTATCTTCTAAAACATTAATATCACCAAACATGATTGAACCTGAATCTGGGCTTTGCAGCGTCGCTATCGTTCGCATTAACGAGGATTTACCTGCTCCATTTGGACCAAGAAGTCCGAACATTCCTGTTCCGATTTCTAGATTAAGATTATCGATAGGTTTGACACCGTTTTTGTACGTTTTTGTAAGATTCTTAATGACTAGTTTCATTGTTTAAGCGTTTAGTTATAATTTGTTTTGGTATAAGTACAAAAATAGGTCAAATTGTTACAATCTCCCGAGAAATAATATTTCCGAAGTAAACGACTACAAATCGATACTTAAATTGACCGCAATAAAACTCTCATTATTCTTTTAAGTCAAATTCAATTAATAATTGGTATAACCCAATTATTCCTATTATTTTTACTAAAAATAGAAACACACAAAACTTATGGCTTCAAAAAGCATACTTAACAAAAAATCGCTCGATTTCCTAGAAACATACTTAAATACAAAATCTCCAACTGGATATGAATGGGAAGGTCAAAAAGTTTGGATGAACTACTTAAAACCTTATGTGGATGAATTTATTACAGACACTTATGGTACTGCTGTTGGTGTCATCAATCCTAAAGCAAAGTATAAAGTAGTCATTGAAGGTCATGCAGATGAGATTTCATGGTATGTAAATTACATATCAGACAACGGATTAATATATGTAATAAGAAATGGTGGTAGTGATCACCAAATAGCACCAAGTAAAATTGTTGATATCCATACAAAAAACGGAATCGTAAAAGGTGTTTTTGGTTGGCCAGCAATACACACAAGAAGTAAAGCTAAAGAAGAAGCACCAAAACCAGATAATATTTTTATTGACTGTGGTTGTGAGAATAAGGATGAAGTAGAAAAATTAGGAATTCATGTTGGATGTGTCATCACCTATCCTGACACTTTTCATATCTTAAACAAAGACAAATTTGTGTGTCGTGCTTTAGATAATAGAATGGGTGGATTTATGATAGCTGAAGTTGCTCGTCTTCTAAAAGAAAACAAAAAGACGTTACCATTTGGCTTGTATGTAACAAATTCTGTTCAAGAAGAAATTGGTCTTCGTGGTGCAGAAATGATTACACATACTATTAAACCAAATGTCGCTATTGTTACAGATGTCACTCACGATACAACAACACCTATGATTGATCAGAAAAAGCAAGGTGCTTTACAAATTGGTAAAGGTCCAGTTATAGCTTATGCTCCTGCTGTTCAACAAAAACTGCGTGATTTAATTACAGAAACTGCCACAGAAAAGAAAATACCTTTTCAACGCTCTGCACTATCAAGAGCTACTGGAACAGATACAGATGCTTTTGCATACAGTAATGGTGGTGTTGCTTCTGCTTTAATCTCATTACCTCTTCGTTATATGCACACTACTGTTGAAATGGTGCACCGTGATGATGTCGAGAATGTAATTAAAATGATTTATGAAACATTACTTAAAATAAAGGATGGAGAAACCTTTTCTTATTTTGAGTAATCTGTTACACTAGATTAGACAATACAAATATTACAAGCCTCTTTCTAAGAGGCTTTTTTTATTACTCAGTTTCTATTATTAATTCTAACGAAACTTTAGTAGCTTTATCAAATACATTATATAATAGATTATGCCTTTACAAAACCAATCCTATCTATTTGATATTCCTGAAGACATTACCTATCTAAATATTGCATCGCAGTCACCAGCTTTCAAAACTATCTATGAAGCAGGATTAGAAGGTTTAACTCAAAAAAACAGACCCTATACTATATTGGGATTCGATTATTTTGAACCTGTTGTAGAACTAAAAAAACTGTTTGCAGAACTTATTGATGTTGATGATTATAATAGAATTGCAACTATGCCCTCTGCATCCTACGGAATGGCTACTGTTGCAAATAATATTACTTTAAATGAAGGTGATGAGATTTTAGTAATAGATGAGCAATTTCCAAGTAATTACTATTCTTGGAAAAAGTTAGCCGACACCTATAATGCTAAAATTGTAACTATTAGTCCTGTAAAAAACCAACAGTGGGATACTACTATTTTAAATGCAATTACAAATAAAACAGCTGTTATTGCTATGGGAAATGTACATTGGTCTAACGGAGATTTATTTAATTTAAAAGCTATTAGCACCAAAGCAAAACAACATAAAGCATTACTCATTATTGATGGCAGCCAGAGTATTGGCGCTTTACCTTTTTCGGTCAAAGACATACAACCAGATGCCTTAATTTGTGCTGGTTACAAATGGCTGTTTGGACCCTATGGTTGTGCCTATGCCTATTTTGGTGACTATTTTGATAACGGGCAACCTTTAGAAGAAAATTGGTCTAACAGATTAGATAGTGAGAATTTTGCTAGTTTAACAAATTACCAACCAAAATACAAGCCATTAGCAAATCGCTATACAGTTGGAGAAAGTGGAAATTTTATTTATGTGAAAATGCAAATTGCAGCGCTCAAACAAGTTATCGAATGGACTCCAACAGCAATACAAAATTATTGTCGTTCAATTTCATTAGAATCGACAAAAGAGCTCATAACTTTAGGCTGTCAAATTGAGCATCCAGATTATAGAACTCATCATTTATTTGGCGTAAAACTCCCAGAAGACTTAGATGTCAAAATACTAAAAGCTGCATTACAAGAACAGCTCATATTTGTATCGTTTAGAGGATCTTATATTAGAATTTCTTGTCATATTTTTAATTCTGAGCAGCATTTCGAAAAGCTAGTTCATTGCATAAAATCTGTACTTTAAAAGTTATGGACGAACTTATAGACATCGTTGATAAAAACGGAATCCCAACAGGAGTTTCAGCACCAAAATCTGAGATTCACACCAAAGGACATTTACACAATACTGCTCATGTTTGGTTTTATGATTCCCACGGAAATATCTTACTCCAACAACGTGCTGCTTCAAAAAGTATTTGTCCGTTGTTATGGGATGTCTCTGTTGCGGGACATATTGATGCAGGAGAAAACCCAGAACAAGCTGCTGTTAGAGAAGCGAAAGAGGAAATAGGAGTTGATATTTCCGAAGACAAATTAATTAAAATCGGTGTTTTTGAATGTTTTAATACACATCCCAACGGTATTATTGACAATGAATTTCATCATACGTATATCGTAGAAACCACATTAGAAATCCAAAATCTTATTCCCCAAAAAGAAGAGGTTGAAGCTTTAAAATATGTCTCCATGATTAACTTTCATGAGATTCTGGATAATATTGGCGAGAACAATCATCTAATACCATCCAACAAAGCCTATTACGAACAAGTGATAAAAGCTATTCTTACCAAAATAACTTAAATTTTAAGTACTTTTAATCCATGTTAAACCTACTCCTACTTGCTTTTGCACCAATTGTTGTTATTATAGTTTACGTCTATATTAAAGACAAACACGATAAAGAACCAAAACGATTATTACTGTTCAGTTTTCTTCTTGGCGCCATTGTGAGTATTATAGTAACCACCATTATTTACATGGGGCTGGATATCGTGTTACCGTTAAAAGATGAATTTAGCGTACCACAGCAATTTATAAAAGCTTTTCTAGTCGTCGGTTTGACCGAAGAATTTAGTAAATATATCATTGTAAGATTTTTTAATCAACCCAAAAAAGCATTTAACGAACCTTTTGATGGGATTATGTATGCAGTTATGGTATCTATGGGATTTGCTGCCACGGAAAATGTGATGTATGTTTTAGAAAGCGGTTATGTGACAGGTATATTAAGAGCTTTTACAGCAGTGCCTGCTCATGCAACTTTCGGGATTTTGATGGGTTATTTTATGGGGAAAGCTAAATTCTCAAAAAACAGAATTGGACTTAATTTACTAGGCTTACTTCTCGCAGTTACGTTTCATGGGTTTTACGATTTCTTTCTATTTATCGATTTCATCCCTGGCATTTGGATTGGTGCATTTATCTCTCTAATCTTAGGGATTATATTGTCTCATAAAGCCATAAAAAAACATCAAGAAGATTCACATTTTAATCCAGACAATAACTTATAATAATCATAAAAAGGTTTAATTATTAAGACTCAATTTTGCCCCTACGAAAACGTTATAATTCATTATATTTACAACGAATTTAAAAACATTTAAATGAGTCAATCCTTTAAAGCAAATGTCAATTCGACACTAGATTTTGATATTTCAGAAACCGAAAGCTCTCAACTTAATAGTGTCAAAACAGCTTATAACAATTATCACGTTTTACACGATAACGCTTCTTATAAAGCCGAAATATCTGATTCAGACTTTAACAAAAAATCAATTCAAGTAAAAGTTAACAATAACACGTACAATGTACAATTATTTAATGAATTAGATTCATTAATAAAAGATATGGGCTTTGAAATTGGAAGCTCAAAAGTTGTGAACGACCTTAAAGCACCTATGCCTGGCTTAATTCTAGAAATCAATGTTAAAGTAGGACAAGAAGTCCTTGAAAACGATACCCTTTTAATCTTAGAAGCCATGAAAATGGAAAATGTTTTAACGTCTCCAAGAGACGGTGTTATTAAATCTATTTCTGTAGAAAAAGGGAATGCAGTAGAAAAAAATCAGTTACTAATTGAATTCGAATAAAATGAACAAAATACTAGTAGCAAATAGAGGTGAAATCGCTATACGCGTTATGACAACTGCAAAGAAAATGGGCATCAAAACAGTTGCAGTGTATTCTACAATTGACAGACACTCGCCTCACGTTAAATTCGCTGATGAAGCAATTCTTATTGGAGAAGCACCTTCTAATCAATCTTACCTTTTAGGTGATAAAATAATTGAAGTTGCCAAAGAACTCAACGTGGATGCTATTCATCCAGGTTATGGTTTCTTAAGTGAAAACGCTGACTTCGCAGAAGCTTGCGAAAAAAATGACATTATTTTTGTTGGTCCAAAATCTCATGCTATTCGCGTTATGGGAAGTAAACTAGCAGCCAAAGACACTGTCAAAGCATATGATATACCAATGGTTCCAGGAACAGATGAAGCCATTACAGATATTCCAGAAGCTAAAAAAATAGCAGCAAAAATAGGATTTCCAATTCTTATAAAAGCGTCTGCTGGAGGCGGTGGGAAAGGAATGCGTATCGTAGAAAACGAAGCAGAATTTGAATCTCAAATGGATCGCGCCATCAGTGAGGCCATTAATTCATTTGGTGATGGTTCTGTATTTATAGAAAAATATGTGGCATCGCCTAGACACATTGAAATCCAAGTCATGGCAGATACACATGGTAATTGTATTCATTTATTTGAACGCGAATGTAGTATCCAACGTCGTCATCAAAAAGTGGTAGAGGAAGCACCTTCAAGTGTACTCACTCCAGAATTACGTCAGCAAATGGGAGAAGCAGCTGTGAGAGTTGCAAAAGCCTGTGATTATGTTGGTGCTGGTACAGTTGAGTTTTTATTGGATGAAAACCTCAATTTCTACTTTCTAGAAATGAATACACGTTTACAAGTAGAGCATCCTGTTTCTGAGATTATAACCAATACCGATTTAGTAGAGCTTCAAATTCAAGTTGCTCGTGGTGAAGTATTACCATTAAAGCAAGAAGACTTAAAAATTCATGGTCATGCTCTAGAATTACGTGTCTATGCAGAAGACCCACTTAATGATTTCTTGCCAAGCGTAGGGACTTTAGAAACTTACAAACTACCTGTAGGTAAAGGTATACGTGTAGATAACGGATTTGAAGAAGGGATGGACATTCCTATTTATTACGATCCTATGATTTCTAAATTGATTACCTACGGAAATACGCGTGACGAAGCTATTTCGTTAATGAAAAGTGCCATTTCGAACTATCATATAGAAGGGATTCAGACGACCTTACCATTTGGCACGTTTGTTTGTGAGCATGACGCTTTCCGAAGTGGAAATTTTGATACGCATTTTGTAAAGAAATATTATTCACCTGAACAACTACTAGAACAACAAAAAACCGAAGCTCGAATTGCTGCGCTTATTGCAGTGAAAAATTATGTTGAACAACAGAAACAGTTAAAAATTCCAAATTAAATTTACTGTAATACCACACTTGATGTCGAATCCAATAAACACTATGGATTCTGAATCAGGATTAGAAAAATAAAACAACAAACAAGAATAATCACATATAACTTTTGCGCCTTTGCGCCTTTGCGAGAAAAAATATGGACGACAAAATAAAAGACCTAACCGAGAAACTAAGACTAACCCATTTAGGTGGTGGTCAAGCCAGAATTGACAAACAACACGAAAAAAAGAAATTGACCGCTAGAGAAAGGGTCATGTACCTTTTAGACGACCAATCTTTTGAAGAAATAGGTGCATTAGTTACTCATAGAACCGTAGATTTTGGGATGGCAAAACAAAAATTCTATGGGGATGGTGTGGTTACTGGATATGGAACTATTGACGGTCGTCTCGTATATGTGTTTGCTCAGGATTTCACTGTTTTTGGAGGTTCGCTTTCCGAGACACATGCAGAGAAAATTTGTAAAATCATGGATTTAGCGGTTAAAGTAGGTGCACCATTAATAGGGCTCAATGATTCTGGAGGTGCTCGTATTCAAGAAGGTGTGCGTTCTCTTGGAGGTTACGCAGATATCTTTTATCGCAATGTGCAGGCTTCTGGTGTAATTCCGCAATTATCTGCAATCATGGGACCTTGTGCTGGAGGTGCAGTATATTCTCCTGCAATGACAGATTTCACCCTTATGGTTGAAGACACGAGTTATATGTTTGTCACTGGGCCAAATGTTGTAAAAACAGTAACTAACGAAACTGTGACTTCCGAAGAACTTGGAGGTGCTAGTACACACTCTACAAAATCTGGTGTGGCTCACAAAACCTCATCTAACGATGTCGACTGTTTAGAAGATTTAAAATCATTACTAAGTTACGTACCTCAAAATAACACTGAAACTCCTACTCTACTTCCTTATACATTGGGAGATGAAGTCAGAGATAGTTTATCTCATATCGTACCAGATAATGCGAATAAACCTTACGACATGCACGAGGTTATTACTGGTATTATTGATGAAGACTCGTTTTATGAAATACATAAAGATCATGCAGAAAACATCATAGTAGGATTTGCTCGTTTAGGAGGGAGAAGTATTGGTGTGATTGCCAATCAACCTATGTTTTTAGCTGGTGTTCTTGATGTTAATAGTTCTAAAAAAGCTGCTCGTTTTGTGCGTTTTTGTGACTGTTTTAATATTCCATTATTAACATTAGAAGATGTGCCAGGTTTTTTACCAGGAACAGATCAAGAATGGAACGGTATCATTGTGCATGGTGCAAAACTACTCTATGCATTTAGTGAAGCTACAGTGCCAAGAATTACTGTGATTACTCGCAAAGCTTATGGAGGCGCTTATGATGTTATGAATTCTAAACATATTGGTAGTGACATGAATTTTGCCTGGCCTAGTGCAGAAATTGCAGTTATGGGAGCTAAAGGTGCTGCAGAAATCATCTTCAAAAAGGATATTAATTCTGCTGAAGACAAAGAAGCTAAATGGAAAGAGAAAGAAGCTGAATATGCTGAACTCTTTGCTAATCCTTACAGTGCAGCCGAACGTGGGTTTATTGACGAAGTAATTCTTCCGAAGAATACAAGACGTAAGTTAATCAAAGCGTTTGCGATGTTAGAAGACAAAGAAGTGGATAGACCTAAACGGAAACATGGGAATATTCCTTTATAAAATTCCTGCGCAGGCAGGAATCTCTTGACTATTAAAATAGGTTTAATTATTCATCCAGTAAACGCCTATGATAATTAACTTGTCCCAAATGATATGACAAGTGTATCGTCAAGTACACTAAGAAAAATTCTGTAGTCATATAATCTTCAGAAACACGACGTTTATACTCCTTTTGTAAATCGTCTTCGGTCAACGTATTGAGTACAGAATTAACCATAGTAATGGTCTCATCTATTTGTATTTTTAATTCAGTTTTGGGAACATTTTTGAGTGAAAATTCTAAATCACGTAGTCTAACATAACCAGAATTTCCTAACGTAGCACCAATAAAATGATTGAGGTTACCTACAAGATGCAATGCTAAATTACCAGCAGAATTAGATATCATATCGTTAGATATCCAAAGATTATCTTCGGTTTGATAGGCATCTATTTCAACTTTCAATTTTTCTAAATCTCTTCGGAATAGTTTTATTAACGCATCTGTAGTCATAAGTTCAGCTCTTGTTACTAGTTAAAGATATTAAATTTTAGCCTGATAGGTGTATAAATCATAGTAACGACCTTCCGACCCAATCAACTCATCATGATTTCCACGTTCTACAATTTTACCATTTTCTATGACTAAAATTTGATCTGCTTTTCTAATCGTACTTAAACGGTGTGCAATTACAATCGTCGTTCTGTCTTTAGTTAATTGTGCTAATGATTTTTGAATCAACGCCTCACTCTCGGTATCTAAATTAGAGGTGGCTTCATCCAAAATAATAATTTTTGGATCTGCCAGAATCGCCCTAGCTATGGCCAATCGTTGACGTTGACCTCCAGAAAGCTTCACGCCTCGTTCTCCAATTAAGGTTTCTAATCCGTCATCAAAACGATCTGTAAACTCATTAACATAGGCTGCCTTAACTGCTGCTTGCAATTGTGCTTCGGTTGCATTTGGTCTAGGAAACATGATATTATCACGAATCGTACCCTCAAATAAGAACTCATCTTGAAGCACAACACCTAGGTTTTTCCTAAAACTTTGTAATTTTACTTTTGAAATGTCTTCTCCATCAATTGTTATTTTTCCAGATTTCGGATTCAAAAACGTAGCCGACAATCCTGCAATCGTAGATTTACCAGAACCAGAACTACCTACTAATGCAATAACAGAACCTGAAGCTGCTTTAAAATTAATATTATGCAAAACAGGTTTCCCTTCTTCATAAGCAAAAGAGACATCGTTAAATTCTATTTCCCCTTTGAAGTTTTCTAACTTTATATTTCTATTTGGATCATCTTCTTCTGCAGTCATATTCATAAGCTCTTCGGTACGATCTAAACCTGCAAGGGCTTCGGTTAGCTGACTTCCAATATTACTCATCTGCACAATTGGCGCTATCATAAATCCTAGTACCAAAGTGAAGAATAAGAAATCACCTGTCGTCATTTCTCCAAGTATCATATAATATCCACCCATTCCCATTATTCCTGTAGTGGCTACACCAATCAAAAACGTTGAAGAACTTGTCATTAATGCAGTAGCTGTTAAACTCTTTTTTACATTTTGAAAAAGTCTATCCACACCTTGTTCAAAGATTTTGTTTTCTTGGTCTTCAGCATTAAAAGCTTTAATGACACGAACACCTGCTAATGTTTCGGTTAATCGACCTGTGACCTCAGCACTGATTTTGCCTCGAGTTCTAAAAATCGGACGAATATATTTAAAGGCTTTCAAGGCAATTATTCCGAAGATAGATAAAGGAACAAACACAAATAGAGTCATCCAAGGATTGATATCAATCAAAATAAACAACGAAACTATAGCTGTAAAACTTCCACCCACAAGTTGCACCAATCCCGTACCAATTAAATTACGCACACCTTCTACATCTCGCATAATACGTGATACCAGCGCACCAGACTTTGTATTATCAAAGAAGCTTATAGGTAATGAAAGTACCTTTTTTTGCACTTGAGCTCTCAACTCACTAATTAAATACTGTGCTTGTATGCTCAAGATCTTAGTCAATAAAAAAGAAGTAACTGCCTGAACAGTAATGGCGATCATTACGATAATAATGAGTGTCCATAAATCGCTACTGTTCCTGTTTGGCACGACATCATCTAATAACACTTTACTTTGCCAAGGCAATACCAACCCTGATAAACTTCTTACAACAATTAAAAGCAAGCCCAAGAAGACTAAGTTTCTTCGTGGCCAAATAATCGTTTTGAACGCTTGTTTTAAGGTAACTTTTGGTTTGTTTTTATCTTTAGAATTTGATTCTTGTAAATGTCTCATATATAAATTTAAAAGTACAAAGATACGCTTGTAAATCGTTATCAAATTCTTGAAACGTCAATCTTTTGTTAATTCAAATTATCTCTTAAATACTATTTGTTTTCTTGTACTTTTGCACGATGCAAAATAAACCAACTTATAAGTTTGAATTTATAGCACTTATGGCATCCTTGATGTCTATTGTTGCGTTATCAATTGATGCTTTATTGCCTGCCTTACCAGAAATTGGTAATGCGCTTGGTGTGGTTGATGAAAAGGATAATCAATTAATGATTACCATGATTTTTTTGGGCTTGGGTTTTGGTCAGCTTATTTTTGGTCCATTATCTGATAGTTTTGGAAGAAAACCGATGGTCTATTTTGGATTTTCCGTTTTTGTAATTGCTAGTATCATTTGTGTAAATACCGAAAGTTTAGAAGTCATGATTTTTGGTCGTATCCTTCAAGGTATTGGTCTCTCCTCTCCTAGAACGATTGCCATTGCTATGACTCGAGACACCTATAGTGGTGATTTTATGGCGAAGATTCTTTCCATAATAGTCATGTTCTTTATTCTAGTGCCCATTGTTGCACCAACCTTTGGACAATTATTGCTTGATTTCTTTGATTGGAAAGCCATTTTCAATGCCAACCTCATCATAGGATTACTTATCATTTTATGGTTTTGGAAACGACAGCCAGAAACTTTAGATCCTAAAAATCGTAAAAAGTTTTCACCAGCCATTTTTATTACTGGTACTGTTGAGTTTATGAAACATAAAGAAGCTATCGCCATTACTTTGGTTTCTGGATTTATTACAGGCTCTTTTATGGTGTATTTAAGCACCTCACAGCAAATTTTCCAAACCCAATATCAATTGGGTGAAATGTTCCCATATATATTTGCGAGTACTGCGTTTTCGGTTGGATTTGCAACGTTTACCAATAGTAGATTAGTCATAAGGTTTGGCTCGTTTAATATTGCTTATTATGCAACGATAGCCTATGCTGTGGTATCTATATTATATGTGATCTTATTTCATAATGGCGTTAACCCAAGCGTACATGTATTAATTACATTTTTCTTAATGCAGTTTTTTGCTGTCGGTTTTCTCTTCGGAAATTTACGGTCTTTAGCAATGGAGCCTCTTGGACATATTGCAGGCATTGGTGCAGCAATCAACGGATTCGTTTCAACAGTAATGGCTGTTCCTATTGCTAACTATATTGGAAGTTTTGTGAAGACATCTGTCCTACCCCTGTTTATAGGGTTTTCTATTTTTGGGATATTGTCTATGTTGGTTTTTTTGTGGTTGAAAAAGAGACGTGATTTGGTTACCGTTTAGTTTCCGCATTAGTAGTGATTGAATCAATGTTGAAGCTCATCTTTTATAGCGACTGGTGAAATATTTATATTCATGAGTACACTAACATTAAATAAATTGAACGAATAAGGCACAACGTTTTGCTTTTTCACTTCGACAAGCTCAGTAACCTAAAAAAGCAAAAGGGATTGCCCAAATAAGAAAAGAGATTGGTTGGTTACTCCCTATGACACTACAAAGCATTATCCATAATATCCTGAACACATTCTGGATTCAAAAGTGTGCTTATATCACCTAAATTACTGGTGTCTTTTTCGGCAATTTTTCTAAGAATACGTCGCATGATTTTTCCGCTACGTGTTTTTGGTAAGCCTTCTGTAAATTGAATTTTATTCAGTTTTGCAATTGGACCAATACGGTCTGCAATCAATTGATTGATTTCTTTACGAAGATTGTCATGATTTCTAGTTTCGCCAGCATCTTTAAGAGTGACATAACCATACAGAGCGCTTCCTTTGATATCATGCGGAAAGCCAACAATAGCGCTCTCGGCAACTGCCGGATGTTCGTTAATCGCATCTTCAATTGGAGCTGTTCCTAGATTATGACCAGACACGATGATCACATCATCAACACGACCTGTTATTCTATAGTAACCAACTTCGTCGCGTAAGGCACCATCTCCTGTGAAATATTTATTGTCATAAGTTGAGAAGTACGTGTCTTTATAACGTTGGTGATTTCCCCAAATAGTTCTCGCAATACTTGGCCAAGGAAATTTGATGCACAAACGACCTTCTACTTGATTACCTTTTAATTCTTTACCTTTTTCGTCCATTAAACAGGGCTGAATCCCAATAAATGGCAATGTGGCATAGGTTGGTTTGGTTGGCGTAACGTATGGAATTGGCGTTATCATAATACCTCCAGTTTCGGTTTGCCACCAAGAATCTATAATTGGACTTTTACCTTTACCTATAATATCATTATACCAATGCCAAGCTTCTTCATTGATAGGTTCTCCGACACTGCCAAGCACTTTAAGCGATGACAAATCATATTTGTCTACCAACTCGACACCATGTTTTGCTAAAGCTCTAATAGCGGTTGGTGCTGTGTAGAACTGAGTCACTTTGTTCTTTTCTACAATGTCCCAAAAACGTCCAAAATCTGGATAACTCGGCACACCTTCAAACATAACTGTGGTTGCTCCATTGCATAATGGACCATAAACGATGTAAGAGTGACCAGTGATCCAACCAATATCTGCTGTACACCAATACACATCATTTTCTTTATACTGAAAAGCGTTCTTAAATGTATATGCAGTGTACACCATATAGCCAGCTGTAGTATGAACCATACCTTTTGGCTTTCCTGTAGAACCCGAAGTATATAGAATAAACAAAGGGTCTTCGGCATTCATAATTGCTGCCTTGCATTTGGTAGAAGCTTCGTCTAATAAGGGTTGTAACCATTGATCACGACCATTTTTCATGGTGATGTCTGAGTGAATTCGCTTTGCAACTAAAACCGTTTCAACACCTGGACAAGTTTCTAGTGCCTCGTCTACTATGCCTTTTAAATCGATCGTTTTTGCACCACGATATGAACCATCTGCTGTAATCACCATTTTACAATCGCAATCATTAATTCTAGTCGCCAATGCGGTCGCCGAAAATCCTGCAAAAACTACAGAATGAATAGCTCCAATTCTAGCACATGCCAAAACTGAAATTGCCAATTCCGGAATCATAGGCACATAAATACAAACGCGATCCCCTTTTGTAACACCTTTCGCTTTTAACACATTTGCGAATTGGTTAACACGCTCATGCAATTGGTTATACGTAATATGTTCTGCATCGTCGTTTGGATCGTTTGGTTCAAAAAGAATAGCAGTTTTATCGCCTCTGGTTGCTAAATGTCTATCTATACAGTTTTCGGTAATATTGAGTTGTGCACCTTCAAACCATTTGACTTCAGGTGTTGCGAAATCCCATTCTAAAACGGTGTCCCATTTTTTACGCCATAAAAAATGCTCTTCAGCGATCTCCTCCCAAAATGATTCTGGTTCTCTAATAGACTTTCTATATACTTGATAGTATTCTTCTAAATGTTTTATGTGGTAGTTACTCATATATATTAATGATTTACAGCCTCTCCTGCTCCTGAGGGAATTCTTATATTTTCAACAATATCTTGAACTTCTTTTGGAGGTGCTTTAGTAAATTTCATGACGACTATTGACACTATAAAATTAATTAACATGGCGATACTACCAAAACCTTCTGGTGAAATTCCGAACCACCATTCACTTTTATTTGGTAACACAGCATCAAACCAACCTAATTTATATTTCATCATGTACAACAGCATCACGATAATACCAACGACCATTCCTGCAATAGCGCCTTCTTTGTTCATGCGTTTATAAAAAATTCCTAAAATAATGGCGGGAAAAAATGATGCAGCTGCCAAGCCAAAAGCAAGTGCAACAACTGCTGCGACAAATCCTGGAGGATTAATACCAAAATATCCAGCAACACATACTGCTGCTACTGCAGATAATCGTGCTGCTCTTAATTCTCCTTTTTCTGAAATTTTCGGGTTAATCACTTTTTTAATTAAGTCATGAGAAACTGAAGACGAAATAACTAATAGTAATCCTGCTGCTGTAGATAACGCTGCTGCCAATCCACCAGCTGCAACTAAAGCAATGACCCAATTAGGTAATTTAGCTATTTCAGGATTTGCTAAAACCATAATATCCCTATCTACGACGAGCTCATTTTTTTCTTTATCTGCTACATATTGAATTAAGCCATCATTATTTTTATCTGTAAA
>Ga0115008_10002857_pt1 | contig 14331 bp, 12 predicted proteins | sample FraStrMetagenome_FD_87164 | JGI IMG/M metagenome (GOLD analysis project Ga0115008, IMG submission 87164) | Marine eukaryotic phytoplankton communities from Arctic Ocean - Fram Strait ARC3M Metagenome | ecosystem: Environmental > Aquatic > Marine > Oceanic | place: Fram Strait | collected...
GTTGTGATCCGCCTCCATTCGTTCCCACTGAGAACTGACTGGGTTCGCACCCGGCTTTGATTTTGTTCATGTAAGGTTTGTACAGAGCTTTAGTTATCACTTTCTTTATCGCTTCGCCTTTGCTGATTGGGCGACAATCCATGATTTCGTTGGTTTCTAAGTCGGCAGCATCTTTCTTGTTGAGGGCTGTTAGGCTTGATCCATTCCAAATCTGGTAGAAGTACCACAGTAGTCGGCCCTGGACGATGTCATTGGAAAGAGAATGCAGTTCATCGAAGGCTGATTTGGCGAGGCGGTCAGCTTTAGAGTGCTCACTGAAGAGGATTGCTTAGTGTTTTTCTGTAACGATCGACAATGGAATTCTAGACTTCTAAATACATATGAGCTCGTATGAATCGACATGCGGTTGTTATGTATTTTACGCTTATTTTCATTAACGAGATTCTGTGCTGCCGGTAGTGGTAGTGTCAGTCACGCTCGTATGAATCTCTTTAATTAAAAATCATCGTGGTTCACGTAGATTTCACAGGCCATTCCCGCGCGCAGAAAAGTGCAACGAAAAAGTATCTAATTCGAGATAAAACGGTGAAAATTCTTTTGAATGACGAATGAGAATAATTGATCAATTGACACGCTGGCAAGAGATTGATGCAATTACGTGCTAAACGGGGGAAAGATAAAGATTACTTACACATTCGGAAATCTCGATCTTGTCTTTCCACACTACATGTACCATACAAACCAAGTTCGGTGTTCCTAGTACATTTGCAAGCACATCATCGCAGCACGACTCCGTAATAATTCCATTCCTTTATGCCTTTATCCACTGAGTAGTGCAGAGGGGATGATCATATCTATTTCTTTGAGATTATTTCGTAAAAACATCTAAAGAGAGGAACTCGTTCTTGTTGCTACCTGCTACCTGCTACGTTACCGAGCAAAAAATTATAAGTTTGAAAATTTTCTTCCCGACTTTTTGAGGAAATCTTGCATCAATGATAATGTCACCTTACATTGAATTCTTTATCGATATTCGGAGACTTACCATCTCACAGGTTTTATTTGGGTTTTTGTTAGTGGTTGGCGTTCAAGGAACGAACCTGGCAAACCTTCGACGAGGTGTCGAAAATGATGGTGCTGATATGGTGAACAGTAGGTTCTTGAAGGAATCATTGTCTGAAGACACGAATAACGAAGAGGAAGAAGAACCCCTCGTCAAGAATCTTGTCATCCTAAGTCTAATCATTCTTTTAATTGGCGTTATGGTCAAGAGTATCTGTACCGAATATAACCTCAAAATGTATCTCGCAACTTTGGGTCTGTTGCCAGCATCAGCTGTAAACGATGAATTATTTCAAGAGCGATTCATGACGGTTGCAGAACGTGTCGAAGCAACAAGACTTAAACTTGTAGATGCCTCTCTCCAGGCAAATAGTGTGGTAAGATATCTGGTTTTTATTTTCGATTTAAGGGGCAATCTAATTCTGAATCTGATTTCATTTATGATAGGTGATCAACGAGAAAAATTTTACGTGTGTTGAATGTGAGGAGCAATCGTGTCACCGTTTTGAATCATCGATAGCTGATGACCTGGAACTGTATATTAGAGTTGGCAGTCGCACTATTCCGTCTACTTGCGCTGTTTGTCTCACGCAATATGAACCGGGCGATACATTAGTTCATTCAGATAATCACGTTGGCCCGAGTAACCATACGGGTAAAGAAAGCAGCGTTGAAGAATCAGGGAAAAAGTTATGTCGCCATATGTTCCATTTGGAATGTATAAAGGATTGGCTGATCCGACAACGTAATGGAACAGATTGTCCATGCTGTCGAATGGAATTTCTTTCAACTCCCAGCCGTGCTGATATTAAGGAGAAAATTCTCCGCGGTGAAAGTCGTGCGATTTATGCAAATGCATTCTGATTACAAGTATATGCGATGTGTCATAAGTACTGACAACAAAAACAACTTTATCCATGATGTGTAAAATAGATGTACACTGTAACGATCAAAGAATTTCTTTTTCCTCTTTGAAGTCTTATGAGAACTCCTCATTGGATAAAATTCTAGAGTACACAGGGAGATAAAGGCCAACAGACCACAAAATGCTGAAAGCTAGGATCACCTTGGAGGTTCCCGAGCTGGATTCGATCTTCCAGTTTACCTCACTCAATGTTCTTGCCGGTGTACCAACACAGAAAACAATCAGTGAGCTAACTTTTCATAGCTAAAATTACTACTACTTCAAGAGTTGCCTGTCACAAACGTTTCCTTCTGAAGATTTCGTTTCGTTTGAGTCGCGATGACAAATGATAAAGAACAACTTTGTGACGGTTCCTTGCTTTCGTTTCCATGAAGCCCAAAGAATATTAGTTTATTCACGTGCTACCCTACCTAAAGCACACGCAGCTTCTCTAATTCTTCATCTAAATTCTCCTCTTTGAAAAAAACCAATATATTCTGCCCATTATTGTCGAAGGGATTTTCGCTAGATTCAATTGGAAGCGAGCATACAATGGCAGGATCACTGGCGAACATTACATTGAGTTGAACATTTCTTTTATTTTCTTCCTCACCAGCCAACATTTCTTTTCCAGTCCCATCTACCATGCTAGTATATTCGATATTGAATTTATTACTTGAAGCTACAGATGTATCACCCTTCAAAATATTTCTAACGTTCGGGAACGGCCCGAGGATTCTTATGACTTCGTTCACTTCAATCCTATTTTTTCCCACAGTCATGAAAATTTCCTGAAGACGAGCGAGTGGCACCTTATGCAAACCTGAGCCGAGATGACAAACAGCGGCATCACTGCCCGCGAATACCATTCGATAGTCTACACGAGTTTGACCCGAAGTGATAGTTCTTGTTCCTGTCCCACCGAGATTACAAAGATTCTCCAAATTTTCTATAATTAAATTCATATCTCGTTTTTCCTCTTCAAACTTTTCTTCTAACACCTCAACGATTCCAGCAACCCGTTCGGCAATCGCTTCTTCTTCCGCCTTCCGTTGCATTTGACGCAATTTTTTCTCTTCCTTCTCCTCATTCTTACTTCGTCTTCGCGTTCGATTCTTTGATGTGGTACTTTCCGTCGCACTAGCAACACCTCCCTCCTCCATCACAGCATTATCATTACCTAATGTACCAGCCCACTGTGCTAAGTCGGGAGAAATGGAAACAGCCCCTCCACTATTACTGCCAACCTTAGCCGGTCGTTTACCAGTATTTCGTTTCTTTTTGGTATAGAAATCTTTCTCACCCTTTTTGCTTTTCTTCTCTACCGTTCCCCCTTCTTGTAATTCACGAAACATATCCTTCCTACTTCGTGCGAAAAGTCGAGTCATGGACGACGATGTGCATCTTTTGTGCGATGGTGACAATAGCATCCGTTCCGACGACAAAGACGTCAACGCTAACGTATCATAGCATGCTACGATGATGAACAGTAAAATTATTTTGTTCGAAGAGATCGTCATCGTGTACGGCATCCGCACGTTTTGATTTTTCTTTTAAAAAATTGAACTGATGTATGATTATGTTTATGACGGATTACGAAAACGAACACAGACTTTTGACTCAATTCAATAACCGAAGGCCTAAACTGGTTGCTCCTCCCCTGTTTGATAATGTAGGGATGATGAGTTGTTACGATGATGAGTAGGTGATGATGAGGATACAACATGTCTAAAGAGTTGAGATGAAGGAGGAGTGTCGATGCTGACGTACGAGGAAAGATGTAACGTTTGTATAGCCAAATACGTACGACGAGTATTCATGGAGAACCTTTCAATACATTCTCAATGCATTCGTTTCTTGTAGGGATTATCAATGATACGGTATGATCGATACACAACGGAAGCATTCATTTCCCATGAGGATCACATAGTATTGGTGTAATTGGCTACATGTATTGTTATACAATTATTGCACTTCACACGCACCAAGCCAATTTTGAATTATTTTGAATTTTGATGTTTTTCCGCGATAAAAGTATATATCACATAATCACATAATCACACACACATCATAGCTCATAGCTCATAGCGCAGGATTCCTAAACAAAATTTCAACCTTCCTCCAATTCATTCTCGTCGTCATCACCCTTTGATTAGCAACGATACAGCTTACTCACTTTTAATACGATTATCATGGACCAATCACACACCAACCTCGATGCCAACCACGACGACGATGCTTATCCTACGGGTGATACCGTACCATTTCCCTACGGAACGCCTTATCCGCAGCAGCGTGATGCTATGGATTGTATACTGAAGGTCTTGCGGAAGCGAGATGATGAACTTGACCTCAATAGTAGCGATAGCATGAGTGATAAGAGTGAAAGGAAACCAGCGCATTTATTGTTTTTAGAGAGTCCTACTGGTACGGGGAAATCGCTTTCTTTGGCTTGTGCGACCATCGCTTGGTTGAAGTGGCGCGAAAAACGGGACTTATCTTTCAGTAAAAATAGGGATAATGTGTCTTCGAATCATAATGACGATGTCAACAAAGATGTACCAGCTTGGGTGAATGCGTGGTCGGATCGGCAGCGTGAGGTTAAAGTTCGGCAGCAGGAAGAACGTGAGCTTGAGGTCGTAAATAGAGCAAAAGAAGCGCGTGAGGAACTGAATGGGGCATTGAATTTGATCCGTAAAGAGTTGACAAAAGGGTTGCTTGTTGATGCTAGGACAGAAAAGAATATAGAATCAAAACTAATGGTCCGACGACAAAATTTAGCTCGATCGGCCGTAAATGCAGCCAAAATTGCCGAACGAAAAGGTTTGAGGTCTACCTTTATGGCACGTAAACGTGCAAGGATAGGTACAAATACTGGTAAAGCAATCATACAAGATGAGTCACGCTCAAAGCGAGACGATGACTTTTGCGTCGCAGAGTACTATTCAGATGACGATTATTATGACGAGAATAGTGCAGATGAGAGTACTAATATCGAAGATCAAATATGGAGTCGTGGTCGGAAAAGAAGAGCATCATCAGAACTTTTGAAAGGTGGACATTTGGATGGATCCAATGCCTCTCGGAAGGCACCTTGCTTTAACCCGATGAAAGCATTGGATATAAATGCAAGCACTGTGGGTAGGGTCTCTCCTGGAAACGGTGTAAGAAAAGTTATTTATGCCGCAAGAACTCACTCCCAATTATCTCAGTTTGTCAGGGAAATAAAAAGAACGCACTGGGGAAAGGATATCCGTGTAGTTGCCTTAGGAGGAAGAAAACAATTGTGTGGGAACATTGAGGTTCTCGGGCCATCCTATCGAAGTGAAGCAGCAGTAACAGAAAGATGTCTAGACATAACCAAGAAAGCCAACTCCAACTCCAAAAGCAAAATAAACCAAAACGGCGGTGGCTGTCCACTAAAGACTTCAAGAGAAGGAATTTCTTCATTATCTCTTCAAATACTTGCAAATCCTTCCGATATTGAAGATATCCGCAACCTCGGAAAATCTTCTCACGCGTGTGCATATTACGCAACGAGGGTTAGTTCGCTATAATACTATATCAGTTAAGTCGTCGCACCAATTGCTCTTTTTTCTTTGTAGGAGTCCTTGGCTGCAGCCGAAGTGATTGTCGTCCCTTATTCTCTGCTTCTTTCTGAAAATGCTCAGAATTCAATTGGTTTATCTCTACGTAATCAAGTTATAATAATTGACGAGGCGCATAATATCCCGGAGGCTCTTTGTGGAATTTCTTCCGTTACTTTAACATTTACTATTGTGGAAGCGGCCATATCTCAAGTCGATGAATATTCATCACGTTACTCTGTTCGTTTAGCTGGCCGCAATTTGTTTTTCATAAGTCAAATTCGACGATGCTTGAACGCCTTTCAATCGTTTTTGTCCAAACCTAATTCGCAGGGCCCTTTCACGACAACAGAGCTCATTTTTTCTTTGAAAATCGAAAATATCAACATATCAAAACTTTTGTTATACTTGAAAAAATCTAAACTTACACAGAAGCTACTTGGTTTCATGAAATTTCGTCCCGAGATGGAAGTCGCCAAAGAAGAATATACAAATATAGATGAAAGCACAACAAGTGAGTTTATCTCAAAACATGTGTCACCTCTATCCCTGGTTGAGAATTTTTTGCGCTGTCTTGTTTCCGGTGAAAGCGATGGCAAAATATTCGTCGATTCAAGAAATAATGGTACCGCCAATCTCAAATTTGTTCTCCTAGATCCATCGAAGAGATTTACTCATGTCCTGCGAGAATCTCATACTGTGGTATGTAAAATATGAGATAAGTATTCATAGATTTATAATTAATATACATGTACTGACTAAACATGATGAATCATCGCCTAAGATATTTGCGGGAGGTACTATGAGACCATTTGTTCATGTTGTAAACGAAATAGTGGGATCCAACAAATTGTTGAAGGACGCAGTAAATGCCGACGAGCGTATAAATGAAATTTTTTCAGGTACAGATCAATGTTCCCATACTTTATTTTCAGATTCTATGACATGTTTCTCTTGTAACCACGTCGTGCCTTCATCACATGTCAACTTGATTCGATTGAGATCAGGGCCCACACCAATCAAACTAGATTTTAAGTATACGTCAAGATACAATCCTCATGTTTGCAATGAATTGGGGCGCGTTTTGTACAATCTGTGTGAAATTGTTCCGTCGGGAATAGTCGTTTTTTTGCCAAGCTTCAGCTATCTGACGTATGTACTGAAAAATTGGAAATTATCAGGCCTGATACCATGTATAGAAAGGAAGAAGAAAATTTTTTTCGAGCCTAGAACCTCGCGAGAAGTCGATGATATCTTGGAAGCTTATGGCAAAGAGACGACAGACAAGAGTAAATGTGGTGCAGTTTTAATGTGCGTTATAGGAGCAAAAATGTCCGAGGGAATCAATTTTTCAGATGACAGATGCCGTTGCGTCCTAATCGCTGGGCTGCCTTACCCAGACATAACAAGTTTAGAATTGAAAGAAAAAATGAAGCAGCTCGATTTCAATTATAAAAGCAGCAATGGGCTTGGAATAAGTGGTCAAAAATACTATCAAAATTTGTGCATGCGTGCAATTAACCAAAGTATTGGTAGGGCTATAAGGCATGCATTGGATTACGCTACAATTGTTCTTGCTGACAATAGATATACAACAGATGATCGAGTTTGGAAGGGGTTACCTGAGTGGGTCACTAAGTCTTGTAAAGAGCCAATAAATTCCTGTATTAAAGACAAGAAGTTTCATCAAGTTCTTGTCACTCCAACAAGCAAGTTCTTTTTTGACCGCAAGTAACTACTAACGCCTGAATGCTATTTGCTATTGTCTTTTTTCAACTGTATACTTTTTTTTTAAAATGTATGCTTTTATTTTATTAACTTCTACTGTATACTTATTTGTTAACTTCTACTCTTGAGGTATCTTGCCCAATAATCCTTCGGCCTAATGTAGGGTGAGTAAAATTAACAACGGAAATTAGGTTATTCAACCATTAAAATGATGACTTGATTATGGTTGCAACACTTAAGACAATAATGTGGTTTTTAGGATTAATGAAGATGTTCAATAGATGCAATGTTTGAAGTAAAGAATGTACTTCAGCAACGATTTTACATAAATGACGAAATTCTTGTTTCCTACTTTCATCATAACGACGTTTGGACAAGAGCTAATAGTTATTAAAAGAATATGTTAAATTTCGGATTCAAAAATCTTCATGAGACTGTCGTCGAAGGCCTCTACTGGATCGTTATTTCCAATACCAGAGGAATGAGAATTTTCTCGAGGTGTATGCTGACTAAGACTATCGCCAATATTTAAGTCAGGAGCAAAATTTCCAGTCATTGGTCTTTGCGAAATATTGCCGGGTATTCCATGAGTGATTTCATTTTGAAATGAGTTACGGTTTGATGACGGAAATTGAATAGGCGCCATCTGATTGGGCATGTTCGGGTTATGTTGATGGCGCATAGACTGAAATTGTTTTTGATTTTGATGTAAGAGGATCTGCTGACGATGTTGTTGTTGAATTCGATTTGGCTGATGTTGTAGGTGATTTGAAGCTTGGGATGCGGCTTGTTGTTGCGAAGGGAAGACATGCGAATTATTTGCCATAACGTTTGCGTTACCAGTTTTAGAAATATTTGCTCTCTGACTCATCTGCCACTGACGATCCATGCTTTGATGCGAACGCCCTTTCAACTGCATTACCTTGTTATCATTTGGTACACGATTAGTTCGCGAGCCTTGTCTTTGCATGTTAGCACTTTGTCTACGAGGATGTGCCGATATTGTAGAACTTTGTTGTTGTCGATTTATTTGATTTGATAAGTGGCTAGATCCTTGTCTTTGCATGGAAAGTTGATTAGGTATGGATCCTTGTCTCTGTAAAGACATGGGCATAGGTATTGACCCTTGTCTTTGCATGTTCTTTTGACTAGGAATTGATCCTTGCCTCTGCATAGGCATTGGACCAGGTAATGGTCCTTGCCTTTGTACCGACATTTGACTAGGAGTTGATCCTTGTCTTTGCATAGGCATTTGATTTGGAATTGATCCTTGCCTCTGCATGGAAGTCTGATTGGGAATGGATCCTTGTCTCTGCATGGGAGTCTGATTGGGAATGGATCCTTGTCTCTGCATAGGCATTTGATTAGGAACAGATCCTTGTCTCTGCATAGGCATTTGATTAGGAACAGATCCTTGTCTCTGCATAGGCATTTGATTAGGAACAGATCCTTGTCTTTGCATAGATGTTTGGTTGGGTATGGACCCTTGCCTTTGCAGTGGGATTGGACCTGGCGCTGATCCTTGTCTTTGCAATGGCATTTGGTTAGGTTTAGTTCCTTGCCTATGAATGGACATTTGTTGACTTAGTGGTACTGATCCTTGTCTTTGCATACCCATTGACATTTGAATCGCGGTTTGATTTGAATTTGACAACCGACGGGGCGCTGAAAATTGTTGACTACTTGGAGTACCACTCATCCGTCTGAACGGTATTGGCTGATTTTGTGGATAGCCTTGTATACCACTTGAAATTTGACTCGCAAATTGATTTGATTGTGGTTGGCTCTGTTTCGAAGCAACAATATTATTGCTTTGAGGACCTGTCATCATCCTGCTAGGAGCTATCTGCATACCACTTTGCTGTTGGTTGAAATGGGAGTGTAAGCGTTGCTGTCCAGGACGAGTCTGACCTTGCTGAGTTGAATGCGATACGGTGGCAGAGCTATGAGGAGTATGTTGTATTTGCTGATTATTTGGACCTTTTAGGTTCATGTGAGGACCGCTTTTCCTTCTCACAGGTTTCGTATTTGTCTCTGAAAAATGACTGCTCATATTATCGCTTAAATTGTGCAGATGTGCTGGTTGCAGCGTATTAGAAGTCTGCGACGACGCTAGCGGAATAGGTAGTTGTGACGGCACCATAGGAAACTTTTCGCTTGTTCTTCGTTGTTGCACACGATTTAAAGTGCCTGAAGATTTTGATAATTCGGACAGTGATCGCTGGACAAAGTTTTGAGAATCCGAGGAAGCAGAATCTGTCTTTTTGTTTACATCCTTTTCCCTAGATACTTTCTTTTGGACACCTTTACGACGCTTATTTGATGTAACTTTCATAGACTGCTTCGTACATTTTTTTGTGGATCCCACCAGTAGTTGTTCCTCAGGTATTGACAGTGGATCATATCCTTCAAGCAAAAACAAAACATTAGATACGAAGTAATAAATGAAATAAAATAATTCACACCATTCACTTCGTGGTGCTTTTGATCATCTTTCATTGTTCGTAATATATCTACATCAGCAGGTTTCAATACTGACGACATTTGGCGTCCTGACGCCGAAGCTGCATACGACCATGATTGTCTCAGGACAGAGAACGACGGGTTCACCGGTAAAATTTTGTTCTTATTGCACCTATTTGGATCCACAGATAAGTCAACAAACGCTCCTGGTTCAGTCCAGTTGCTAGAATTTTGTTCGTCTGACCGAAACGGGATGCCTTGTGATTGAGCTTCGGGGTGAAATGATTGCAAAATCCTTGCCTCTATTCTCGATGAATCAATATTTTCCTTGCTAATTGAAGGTGATGAGATATCCTCAATACGCTTCCTATAGCGAACAACTTGCGAAACTTCATCAAGGATAAGCTTCCGAGACGGCCTCAAAATAAGGCTTAAGCGATATTTCTGCTTAGTTCGATTTTTTCGTCGCTCCGCGAACGTGTCACTTAGTACTTTCAAAACATTCGATCTAACATCCGATAAAGAAACATTTCCGTTTTGAGCTAATGAAGCATATTCTCCATTTTCCAATTTTTCTCTTGATGTTTGAAGTTCAATTCCAATATTTTTTATGGAGGTCGTGGTGCTATTAAGATTACCAGTCAATTCTACCCATTCCCTCTGCGATGAATGAATATCCATTTCCAATTCTTGTCCCCGCTTTTGCAACTGCTTCAACTCAACTTCGTACTTAGCCAAGAGATTTCTACCTCTAGTTATGTCCGACGGCATCAACTTACTAGCAAGTTTGTGGCCAATGTCTTGGCGAGATTGGAGAACCATATCAATATTGTTTTTGACCTTAACTAGCTCTTTGGTAAGACTATCTTTACGATCCTTTACTTTTTTCAATTTGTTACTTATGTACTCTTGATCCTGGAGAAACTTTGAGTGCGATTTTGCAAGTAGGACCACTGCTTTTTTTGCAACAATTTGCGACATCGCACTTACACGCTGAGCTCTCGCCATTAAATCTGTAACCCTACAGTCCGTAATCATCCCCTTTACTAAACAACCTTCAGCTGAAGCACTTGGCTTATTCTCAATTTGTTTACCAAAAAGTGCAGTGACAATTGCTTCACCTGTCGAAAAATAATTCCTATGATCAAAGCTTTTTTCAAGCGAAGCTGGAATTCGACCAAGTACAAGTGAGTACACAATATTCCTAGCTCTCGTACACCATGGTACGAACTCAGATATATCTACTCTCTGCTTCATAGAATTTTCTGTTTCTGATGCTTTAGAATCAGACTTAGACTCCGATTGTTTATCATTATTCTCTTCCAACGCGCGGAAGTGTAGAACTATTCCTTCGTTATGAATTTCAACCTCTAGCGGTACTGATGGGCAACTCGACAAAACAGCTTTTCTCTGCTTAAAACGTCTTAACGAGTCAGACGTTCCTTTTTCACTTGATTGTGAATCACGTTTACGTTTCGAAGTCCGAGTAGGGTTCGAATCATTTGTCCCGCCGCCCAAAAAGCACGCCCGTCTCGATGTTAACAATTTATCTTGAAATAGTGTCAAGAAAGATTTGTTTTGTTTATTATATTGCTGGAACTTATTCCGAATCTTAAAACCAATATAAATTTGTGACATTCATAGATATATTAAGAAAGAAAAAACATCAGATCAAATTACCTCGGTAGTCAAAATTTCTGTTTCTCGTTGCCTCTTTTCATGATGTGCTGTCAATATTGAAAGCTGTTTCTCAAATTTTTCCTTCATGAGAGAGTTTTCTTTTCTAATGAAAACTTCTTTTGCCCTCAATTCTTTGTCAAGCTGCATAATCAAAGTGGCCTGGCGAGGATGTGTTTGATAACGTCTCAACAGCTACAACGAGAATTAACAATTAGCCACCTTCGAAACTTACAACCGAACAACTCTTTCAAACTTACCTCAGATTTTTTCGTTCGATGATTTTCGTGCAGAAGCTTTAATTTCATCTTTAAATGGTGATGCATGTGCCCTTCATCTTGCCTGTTGGCCTCCATCAGCTTTTCGAAAAATTGATGAGCGAATGTAAACAATTTGAACCAAAATCCAGGTCAAAATCAATATTCAAACGTTGCCTTACCTTCTCTCTCTGAAAACGCTGTTTTGAAGTCATTTCCACATGAAGGCGGTGAATTTGTGTTGAAATACGATAACGCAACTTCTCTTCCTTATCTCTTAAGTACAAATTGAGACGCTCATGTTCTCTTCTCTCAAAAGTATCCCACATCTCCAATTTATTACCTCTTTCTGATTTCAGAGTTGGTTCAATTTCTACTCCGTTACCCACTAAACTGACAAAATCAAGATAATCTTCCTCATATTCAGGAGAGAAATATCTTAGATCACGACTTTGTCGCTTAGCGGGTATCGATTTGTTGACAACAGCTGCCTGTTGCGAAACAGACTTCAATTTAATATTTATCTTTGAAGTCACCTTAGGGAAACCAGTTTCAGTCCTTGCACAGGGCTTCTCTATGGCTGAACCTTTACTAAGATGGAAAAAGAAATCCTCCTCCTCCTCCTCATCATCATCGCCGTCAGTTTCCCCAGTTTCAGTTCTGACCACATTCTTGGAACAAGATACGCTCGCGATACCTGCCGGTAAAGACTGGAAGTTTTCTCTACAATTATTACTCGGAAAATCTTCAGTTTTCAACTCGACCGATGTGACCATGGAAGCAGCAGCGCTAGGGGACTTTAGAGCCTCTTTCTCACATGTCGTACTATCGACACTAGCATCCTCCATCTCCATCGATAATTCCTCCTCCTCCTCCTCCTCCTCCTCCATTTTGACATCACCCGCAGCCTTCGTTTGTGACACATCTTCCTGCACATCATCGTCGCGTTGGCTTAAATTAATATTCAGCGCTATATCTGCATTCTCATTCGAACCCTCATCTCCGACAGTAAGAGAATGTACGTCTGTATCCATGCTGTCAATGATGCCGTCATCTTCCTTTTCTTCCCTTTCGTCTGTCTCCGCTTCTACTCTCATAGGCTCATTTTTGAAAGTTTCCTCCGTAGTCATGATTGCGTGAATTTGTACTTGTCCTAAAAATTTCTTATTTTATACAAAGCTGAAACATCCAAGGTCAAGTTGGTACTTGTGTGTGCGTGTGTGACTGTATTTATTATTATTTTGTACTCTCTAGTGTGACATGTGAAGTAAAAAATATAGTACGAGTGAACCGTGTACAGCAGTAACAGTGCAAAATGGAGCATTCCATATATTCCATAAGTCGGCTCTGAAGTCTGAATCCTGAAGACGAAGACTGAAGATACATGTCTGTGCAACAGCATGCGTACGAACTACCAACACCAAAATCTAAAATCTATCTTACAAAAAGAATTTTCGATAGAACTTAGTCAAAACTCAAAACTTCTTGATTCGAACGAATTAGCCCTAGCGTATTTATTTACGATTGTAAACGCGATCATTCCGATTGTAAACGCGATTATTACTATTGTGTTTTTTTCTGCAGTTTTACCGATTGTAAACGTTTTTGCTGTTTTTTCGATTGTAAACAACAGTATTCCGATTGTAAATGAAATTACTGAATTATCGATTGTAAACAATAATATTCCGATTGTAAACAATAATATTTCGATTGTACCATATTTCCAGTTCACGATTTCTCTGCTCCACGAAGTATTTACCAGAGGTGTGCTTCAACTGCTAAAAAACAGTTATCCCTGAACTTTTTAGATTTGTACTAGTTTGAAGTTATACCTTCAAAAAGTTTCACGTACTAGTTGAAGGGTAGTTATGCCTTCAAACAGATTTCAAATAATAGGCTTTTCCTTCATTTTTATAATTGAACCTATTACAACCCTATTATCATGAATCGGGTCATCATTCAGAATAAATGGCCTCAAAAGCGCACGACACGCGACCCAAAAACCTTATCAACTCAAACTTCTCGAAAATCAGAGCTCAAAATTGCGATTATTTACACATTTCGATCATCTTCATGGAAATATGGCACCTTCAGATGGTATTGCAGGAGTACAAAAGTATGAAGTATGGTACAAACTTTTTAAAAAGAATTGTTGAAAAGGGGGACGGAGAAAAAAATGAATCCAACCTGGGGTTCTTCAACGAATTTGAGGGCAAATCGTTATGGTTTTATTGCGTAGTGTGTTACGCTAAAGAGCCAAGGCTCGATCTGATGTTAAAAAGACAACCGGCAGGTATCTTAAAGTACGATAAATCGAATACAGCTTTATTCAAGAATCATTGTAAAAAGAAGAATTCGAATGAGTATATCAATTTTTCGTCATACTTTTCTGAGAAAATGGAGTCTGAAATGGACAAGGATAAGGATAAGGAGGAGTTGGTTCTGAAAAGCAAAAAGACCAACGAAGTAATGAATCGTTTTCTTTTTCAGGGTAAATGACAACGAGCACTTTAAAAAGTGTGGTTGGATCCGTTGTTTTGTCGCAGGCCAGAACCGATAAATGGCTTCTGTCTGACGCCATGGACAACTTAATCACCGTTTACATTGACTGTGTTGAAGGTTCTGAGACAGATATTGAAGCCGTTGCTCAACA
>Ga0115008_10002858_pt1 | contig 14328 bp, 6 predicted proteins | sample FraStrMetagenome_FD_87164 | JGI IMG/M metagenome (GOLD analysis project Ga0115008, IMG submission 87164) | Marine eukaryotic phytoplankton communities from Arctic Ocean - Fram Strait ARC3M Metagenome | ecosystem: Environmental > Aquatic > Marine > Oceanic | place: Fram Strait | collected 2012-06-18
ATCAACATGCTCCCCTTCGACGTAACCGACGCCGACCTGCACGGCCCCCCCGGCGGTGGAGAGCTCGTGGGCCTGTCCGTGTCCGTTGGTAGTGAAGGCCTCCACCACCCAGGGGGGTCGAACTTCCACCTCGGCGGCCAGCAGCAGCACGACGCGCATAATGCGCAGCAGCAGCGGCACCAGCAGCAGGCGCTGGACGACGAGATGATGGCGGCGGCCGTCGCGGCGGCCGTCGCCGCGACGAGCACGAGCGCGCATGCGGCAGGAGCCGCCGGGGGGCCCAAGACGATCGGCGAGGAGGACTACGACGGGTATTCCGACCATTCCGGTCTGGACCTGCACGCAATGGCAGCAGCGGCACCTGCGGCGGCAGCCGGCACCGCGCAGCAGCCGCCCCCCGCCCGGCAGCAGAAGCAAACGCGGAAGGCCATCACCAGCGCGGCGCGGGCGCAGGCCCGCTCCGAGCGGAAGCGGTCGCGGGAGAAGCAGCGGCGATCGGACGTCAACGCGCAGTTTGCCGGACTGACGGCCGTCCTCCGGAAGATCGAGACGGACGAAGCGCGGAGGAGGGCCGAGCGGGAGGAGGCGCGGCAGAGGGCGGCCCGGAAGATGATGAGGCAGAAGGGCGGCCAGGCCAATACCGATGCAACGAACGTGCCTGCAGCAGGAGGAGAAGGAGGAGGAGGAGAACCCTCTTCTTCGTCCACCACCACCACCACCACCCCCGCAGCCGCCGGCACCGACCTGGGCCTCCTGGACCAGGTCGGCCGGACGGGCTGCCCGACCAACCGCGCCGACCTCGTCTCCAAGACCGTCGCGGTGCTGGAGCGCCTCCACCTCGGCAACGCCCGCCTCACCGAGGAGGTGGAGGAACTGCGGGAGGAGGTCGAGCGGCAGCGGAGGGCCGGGGAGGAGCTGGCCGCGAAACACAAGAACGGGGGATACGGTGGTGGCCACGCCAACCAGCAGAAGCCGCAGCCGCAGCCATATCTGCCGCCTCCGCCCGGCATGATGGGCTGTGGAGGAGGACAGCAGCAGCAGCAGCAGCAGCAGCAACAACAGCAGCACACGATGAATGGCATGATGATGCAAAAGCAGCAGGAGAAGGTATGTGTTTGTCTTACGTGTACGATTCGTATCTGCTGATTGATATAGCAGGCGCACTCGCATCTTATTATATATATCTTCACGCTTCTTCTAACACAATGCTTGTTGTATTTATCCCCTCTTCTTCCTTCCTACTACCATCCCAGTTCATGATGATGGTGCCCATGATGATGTCGGCCCCCGGAGCTCACTTGGGCGGTGGCCCCGCCGCCGCCGCCGGGTCCGGAGGAGGAGCCACCAGCTGCGGTGGTGGCGCCGGTGGAGGCGCTCCTCCCATGATGCCCTTTGGTGGAAATCCCTTCATGCACCCGATGATGATGGGCGGTGCTGTGATGCCCAACAATGGCAACGCCGACAGCAACAACAACAGTGTTCAGCAGCAGCAGCAGCAGGCCGAGACCGAGGGGCAGACGCAACAAGGCCAAGCATCCGCTTCAACGTCGGCTACTCCTGGTGCCGGGCCCAACCAAGCCAACGGTATGGCTGGGCCTTCCGCCGCTGCCGCAGCAGCAGCCCCTGCTATGACGTACCCTGCTGCAGGCATGACGCCGATGATGATGCATCCGGGCGGTATGCAACCCATGCTAATGGTTCCAGCCAACCCTCAGCAGATGGTGCCAATGACGACGAACAATCCATACCAGCAATATCAGCAGCAGCCCATGGTCGGCGGAGCAAGGCCACCGCCTCCTCCACCACCAGCAGCAGTCATGGCTGCTGCAGCAGGTGCTGGCAGTACAGATGCCTACGCCATGTCTTCTTCACAGCATCCAACAAGTGCCCCAGCCCCCGAAGCCCAAGCAACCGAAGATCAGGCAGCTACGGCCTCGTCGGCGGAGACTTCCGAGTCGGCCGCGGCCTCATCTGCATCGGCACAGCCACAGCAGCAGCCGGAGGAGGAGGGCCAAGGACAGGGAGAAGGACAAGGGCAGGGGCAAAAGAAGGGCGGACGAAACAATCCCGACGAATTTTTCGCTCATTGTGCCTAATTATTCATTGGGGGATAGACTTACATCTACAATCCTTCGCAAAATGTCTACCATATCGCTTAAAAAGTGGTAGCAAACCTTGTAACATTAGAATATGTTCATTACTAGTAAGCTAGTAAAGAGCTACGCATTTACTCTTATAGCAAGACTATGTAGCTAGACTAGAGGACGCACAAAGATTATATTAGAAGGAAAACGCCAGGTCGAAATTGTTCTTGAGGGCGGCACCAATGCCGTATGCCGTCGCCAGAGAGGCCAGTAAGACAAAGACGGCCTCGAGACCGAACAAGATCCAATGCGAATCAAAGAATCGGCTCTTCCAGATGCCGAGCAGCAACATCACGACAGAGAGCATGCTGATGGCGACAGTGACCTGAGAAGTACCTGGGTAGCTTGGGTCTTGGTTTTCCGACCATAGTGACGAAAGGAGGAAGCATAAGCTGGGTAATACCGAAAAGGCACTGAAGCTTAGCATCATCACGATGCCCTCGTTCCACCCTTCCTGAACGGCATCGTTTAAGGCAGCCTTATCCGGATCATCTCGGTACTCATCGAACTGTCCGTACGAGCCATAATGCAGCGAGCTCCTCCCCCCCAAACCGCCACCGCCAGAACGAGGCGTTCCATGCTCGGGGTGAGCCACTCTTGAAGCACCCACCAACCCATGAGATCGCAGGTCCTCCGCCGAACCTGCCACCGAGCCACCACTTCCAGGTCCCAGCGCCCCGGCATCTCCCACGAGAGCACTCACAAACATATCCGGATATCCCTCGAGGGTGTCGGCGATCGACATGGCATCAATCTTCAGCATCCCCCGGTCCAGGAGCATGTCCACAAGCCTCGCCTTGGACGCGGCGCGGTCTCGGTCAAAGTTCTTCCGCTCCTCGCCCCCCTCGACGATGCTGGCGTGGGTTATCACGTATGTGGACCAAACATGTCCCAGGCACATGCAAACACCGTCCGATGCGCATGCCGCCAGGCAGAGCGCGACGACGGCCCAGAGTGCTGCCGTGGCCGAGGCCGTGCTGAGAAGGCCCAGTCCAGCGCACGCGGCGGTGATGCCACTTCCAGTCAACAGTCCATCGATCGCGCCGAAGCACAGGCTGCGATGGAGATTCTCGGCCTGGTGGGGGTTGGACGGTCTGCATGACACACAGCACTTGCAGCACACGCATTGGTCGTGGTGATGATGATGACCGTAGGGGTCCCCGTAGGCATCATGATCAAAAGCGTGGCTGGGATCGCCATAACGAAACCGATGTTGGGTCTGCTGCCCCGAGCTGATGTTAAAGTTGGTGGCCGGTCCCTGATAATGCTGCTGCGGCGGATATCCACCAGCGCCGTTAGTAGGAGCACCGCCACTGCTCCCCGCGGTCGCCACCGAACCGTACGTCTGGTACGACGACGCATGCGACGCGGCGTCGTGGAACTGCTGCGACTCGTGGCCGTGGCCGAGCTCTGGGTGCGGCGGCAGCCCGGCGCTCCGAGGGAGCAGATCATGCGCGTAGCCAGACGTTGGCTGCTGCTGCGGCGGCGGCGGCTGTTGCTGCCTCCGATGCTGGGAGTAGTCCTGGTAGTGCATGTTTCGGTTGTTCCTGTTCTCGCTGTTGTTGGTGGTGGCACTGTTACCACCGGGCAAGAGCTTGGCATATTCCGCCGTTCTGCCTCCGCCTCTGGAATTGTTGCGCGGCAGACCGCCACCGCCGCCGCTGTTGCCTGTGCCATTCCCCCCACCATCCTTCGACACCTGAGCCGCAATCGACACATTGCTCAATGTCGGCGTCGCCATCGACAGGCTCGTGAGGAGGTTGGGATCCATGGGCTGGTTGGGAATGATGACGTTGCCATTGCCCCCCTCCACCGGCGACGCCATGTGCGATGGCGGCGACCGGCGACTGTTGAGAGCGCCGACGTCGCCGCCGACGACGCCGCCGCCGCCGCCGCCGTTGTTCTGCCGCCGCTCGGTCGTCACTCCCTCCTCGGAGGCTGCAAAGGTCCGGCCGCCGCCTCCACCGCCGCCGCCGCCCGGTGGACCGTCCCTCTTGGCCTGCCTCATCGAGTCGGAATGCGCGTGCTGCGAGGCAATCATCTGCTGGAGGCGCTGCTGCTGGGCCGAAACGGCCCCGCCGCCGGATCCGCCACCGGAGGTGGAGCCGGTGGCGGTTGCGCCACCGGAGGCCTCATCATCTGACATCTTGTCTTGTGCTGGTTTTCAGATACAGTGTGGGTGGGCAGATACATGGAGATAGCTAGCGGCCGAGCTGCTTTCCTCTCTTTATCTTCACTCCCTACGACGTACTAGCTAGTAGAGCTAGAGAAGCGTGCTTTATCCATCTACTGGGCCGGTTAAGGCAGGCAAACACAAATGGCCTAAATGGCAGGATGAAGGATGAGCAGACGGAGCGGAGGACGGAACGGAGGAGATTGCAAGATGCGATAGCGATAGCGATAGCGATGACATTGACATGACGAGCTGATCTTCTCCTACTGGTCTTCTTCGGTGTGTTGATTTCTGAAAGAAGAACCCGGAGAAACCTGACGTATGTGGTCCGTCCGTCGTCGTAAAAAGCAGTTAACCTATGTGCGTAAATAGGAGTAGGCAGATTGCTTGTTCAACGCAACAAACGTGTTTCCAACCCGCTGCCGAAAGTTCAACTTGGCAACTTACTTGGACCCCGCCGCGCGGCTCCTGTTCGCATATCCAAAGCCACCATGAAGTTCTCAACAGCAATCGTTACCATCTTATCTGCCGCCTCGGCGGCGAATGGTTTCGTTGCTACTCCTCATCAGTGTGAGTGATCTTTTTTCGTATCTTTGCCGTGCTTACTTTTCTGCCAGTTGATGCGCGCCTTGTCCCATCATCAGACAGATGCGTGTGTGTTTTCTTTGGCAGCAGGCAATTCAATTCCTCTTCTTTGTGCAAATTGACCTCATTTTCCATGTGTTCCACTGCATATATCGTATGATGATACTGCCGCTGCCCCGTCAACACAATTCATTGGCAACCAAGCAGCTTCTGCATTGTTGGTAGCGTCACAAAGAATAACTGCCAGCAATAATAATGCCCTCGGCGCATCTGCCGTCGCAGCATCGGCCACCGTCAACGGCGAAACCGAAACAGCACCGCCCAACGGAGAGGGAGCCATCGAGGAGACCATCCGCCTCCAGATCAATGAGAAGGCCCGCACGGTCCTCGCCGTGAGCACATCCGGCACCCTGTGTACCAAGTCCAGCCACGACGGCATCGAGGGCTCCCCCTTCGGTTCCTACGTCGACTACGTCCTGGACGACGAGGGATGTCCCGTCCTCCTCATGAACGAAATGTCCATGCACACCGTCAATGTTCGGGACGACCCCGACGGCCTGATAACGCTCTTCGCCCAGCTCGGCCGCGGGTCGGAGGGACAGGATTCCTCCCGTTGCTCCATCACCGGCAAGCTCGTGAAGGTCGACGACGACGAGGCGCAGGAGAACATCGATGCCATCCGGATGCGATATTCCATCACCCATTCCTACGCCGACCAGGTTATGGACTCTCCCCGCTTTGCCTTTTACAGGCTCGAACCCTCCCGGGTGCACTTTGTGGGTGGCTTCGGAGTTCTGGCCAAGTGGGTGCCGGTCGACGAGTACAAGGAGGCAACGCCCGACATACTGGCCAAGGATGCATCGGACATTATCAGCCGGCTCAATCGCGAACATTCCGAGGACTTGGCATTGACGGCGGAACATTTGTTGGATGAGCAGGACGTGGAGCGGATCCGAGTAACGGCCGTCGATCGGTTGGGCATTGACATTCGCGTTACCAAGAAGGGACCGAGAGCGAACAAGTTGGTGACGGATGAGTTTCGAATCGGTTTCCGTATCCCCGTCATATCAGTGGAGGACGCCAAGAGTGAAATACTAAAGGTCTTCCAAGAAGCGTGGGAAAAAGCCAATGGATATGATTGGGGAGATAACGAGGAACCGGGAAGCACCGTGCCGATTATGAAGATTGCCGCCGATGCTCTCGGTTAAGTGACAGAATAGAAAGTAATAAACGGATGGCGCTATTTTTGCCTCAAACAAACATTAATACATATATTACCATGGTATGTAACAACACAATTGCATACATTGTAGGCCTAGATATGCTTGGCCTACAAATGCCAGTTGCTACCTACTTTCAAGGATATCGGCTAACTTTAGTTCACTCTTTTGCGATACCCCTCATTCATGCGCTTTCAAGGAGCTGAAACGGAATATAATTCCTAGCACCAGCCCCATTGCAGTTTCCAAAATAGGTTTCTGGCGACATCTTGCCTTTTGAATGTGTTGGCACCGTCAAATCGCCGCTCGTGAAGTTATCCCACTTACGACGTGTTATGTGCCATGCCTTGATCAGTTCCCGACACAGTGGCTTCAGATTCGACCGACATTCCCACGGCTTACCACAATCTTGAGTAAAGTGAGCAGAATATATATCCTCAATTTTCGTTTCCCGACAGTCTTGACATTCGTCTCTTCCATCTCTACATTCGCCATCGCCGCTTTCACCGTTTTTCGGATTGTCAACCATCTGGTTGTAGTAACATCGATTTAGCTCGACTGCTGTTCCGGGGTGAATGCCATCATAGTAATACGAGCACAAGCCCTGTATCTGTTGTGCACCCCAATACCCACCAAAGGTTCGATTCCAACCTGCCCCGCCAACGAAATTTCCCTCCAGGATAAGTTCTCGGTACTCTTCAAAAGCTTCCTGACTTGGTCGAACTACAAGAAATCCACCCTGAAAGCCCGGATACTTCTTACCGGGTTTGATCATGTTGTAGTCGCGAGTAAAGAAGGCATCGATCTTCTCCGGCAGAGGATTTCCAAACATGACTGGCAGATTCTTGGCCGCGGCGGATTGCGGACCCTCGATCATGACATCGAACAGGTCATCGAGCGGTCGAAGGAGGATGCAATCCATATCAAAGTGCACTACCACGGGATACTCCATCATCATCTGGTGGTAGCTGTACAACTTGAGGTACTCTTTTGCCCCACAACACCCAATCTTATGCACGTGTGTCCTCAAAAATTCTCCTCGAATGTCGGTCACATTTACCGGCGTCTCCCGGACTAAGACCTCAAATCCAACATCTTCAAAGGGCTTGGCACACGAAACTGCATCTGGATGAACAAATACGAACAACTTATAACCATATCGCGATGAGCTTTGCGGGTTGGCGGCCGAGTTCAATCGGATGGAATGCCCCAAAACTGCCGCCCCCTGCACATGCAATCCGTTTCGATCACAGCCTGTGAGAGAAATTGCAAAAGCAATCGTTGCTTTGGCATTAGGGGCCGTTCCTGTAGATAGACTGCGTGGGAAAACCATGGTAGCAGCAGAAGAAGCCAAAGGAGCTTCGTGCACCGCAGATGTCCCCCCTTTCTTATCCGCCTCATCAAACGGAGCAGCCCCCGGTGGGTCACTCACAACCTCTGGCCCAACCTCCGACATCATCTGCATGTCTTTCAACAAAGACGGCGAAGCGTCCAACACATACATGTGCATCCAGAATATAAGCAGCGGCGCTGTCGCCGCCAGCGACAGCATGAGGCGAAAGAGCAGCAGGCTTTCACTCCCCATTGTCATTGGGAAAAAATGAGGCGAGCCTGCGCGATCGCGAGCAGTGCCAGTTGCGCGTGCCGCCGCGCCGCAAAAAGCAAGCGCGCGTTTTCGGCTTCCCGCAAACCGCCACAGCATCCAGCACGCCAATGCAACGCGCCTCCCGGCCGCCTCCCTCCATTCCTCTCCGGTTCTCCGCCACTGTCCAGTTCTGTGAAATGAAGCGCTACCTCATTGCGTTGGTCCTTTCTGGGATCGTCGACGCCATATCGTATATGGTCGTCACTCCCTCGCTTGTCTTTTATGTCACTTCGTGCGGCGGAACCAAGGAACAGTACGGTTTGATCATGTCGTCCTTCAGCTTCTCATCCTTCTGCTTCAAGCCGGTGCTGGGCGCCTGGTCGGATGCCAGTGGTTTCCGAGTTCCCTTCCTAACCTCTCTCGGCATATCGACTTTGGGAGGTCTAGTCTACTTAGCCGCATCGGCCCTGCCCTATGGTCGTCCCGCCACTATGGCAATATTGGCTGCACGACTTCTCGGCGGCTGTGGCGCAGCAAACTCCGCGTTAGGATTTGCCTACGTCGCCAGAGGAACACCCCGGGAGGAGCAGACGTCGGTCAACTCCATGTTGAGCATGATGCGCATTCTTGGAATGGCCATCGGTCCCGGTGTGAATATTTTAGTGAGCTGGATCAATGTCGACTTTGGTAGCTGGTCCCTCACTCCTTTGAACTCCGTCGGCCTCATCTTAATAGTGTGCAACCTCGCTGCAATTGTTGCCATTTTGGTCTTCCTTGAGGAGCCGGAATTTTCAGATGAAGACGAAGGAGAGGGCGGAGAGGACGATGTGGAATCAGTAAACAAGCCGATGCTATCCAAGCAGAGTTCATCATTTGCCGCCTCAACTTTGCAGGTGACCCGAGCATTCATGTCGATCGATATATTGGTGCCACTTCTGTCGCTCTTCATGTTCAACGCAAATTTTCAATTGATCGAAACAGGTTTTGCGCCAGCGGCGTACGATGCACTTGGCTGGGAACCAGTCCAGACCTCTCTGGCCTTAGGTTCGGTGTCTTTTGTCATCGCTCTCTTCATGTATGTTGTGATGAACCTATCCAAGAGGGGAGCTTCGGATACAATACTTTTAACCGGTGGCCTCATCGTCTCAACTCTGGCCTACACCGCGCTTTATTTTGCTTGGACGCAGACTGCATCTGGTTTGCGATTTTACCTTCCCATCGCTGCTGCGGCATCTTCGTTTCCATTCCTTGGTGCGCCGACTCGGTCATTGTTTACAGTCGCCATTGATTCCAAGCCCGTGCTGAAGAAGAGCCAGGGATCGATGCAAGCAGTTTTGTCGATGGGTGCCTCTGTTGCCGGATTTGTCGCGCCAGGATTGATTGCCGCTTATTGTTTGCGCCATCCGGATGAAGTTGAAGCCAGCAAGGACAAGCGAGAATTGTCGCCATGGAGTCTCATAGCCCCATTGCTATCACTTCTGACTCTACTCGGGGTTGCTTTTGTAGTTATATCAAACAAAAGAAAGGCGGCCATACCAAAAAGGGTACAAGAATCCGAAATGTCCAGGGAAGACGAGAAAGCCCTTGGCGAGACTGCGATGCTTCTTACTGGTGGTAAACCAGAAGTACGTCGTAATAAAAGTGCAAGAGGTAGAGGGCAAAGAAGCAGCATACTTGCTACTCTCAGATCTAGCTCATGCCAATGCGGCATGGGGCTAACCCAAGCTAGAGACGGTGCAGTGTAGCCATTGATGTCGTGCTTGCAAATGCTACAAATAAATGTACGATATGAAATTTTCTACATCTATATATAAATTATTAGAAAAGAGTTTGAGCGCTGCATGTGCACATTGCTTACATAGCAATGCCCTCGCAATCTAGTCGGACGATATCGGTTTTGCAGCCGAGAATCGAGCTAATGCTGGGACTTGTCCTTCCACAATCTCCATGCACGAACTCTTTGACGTAGGTTCCTGCAGTGGTTGATAGATGTAGCCCAAACCAATGCTCGTCTAGCCACTGAGCTGAAAGAGTCAGAACATGACGGCTGCGTACCGCTGCCGCGCGGCGATGAAGTACTCTCAATGGCGTGGATTGCTGTATCTCCATAGGAAATCGTCCCACAGTATGAACTCCAAGCCGTTCGTCGAGATCTTCTTGTGACTTGATTGGCGTTTTACACCACACAGCACACCCATAATGCTTTACTTTGTGTTCTGTCTCACCCTGCAAACCCTTATAGTCAGCAGATGTACAATGTGAAAGGTTCGCAACGTCGACCCCATTAGGATTTCGTCCGTATCTCCTATTTCTACTGGATTGCACCGATGGAAGTGGATTATGATTCAATGACGGAGTAATATCAGCATCGACAACAATATCAGATACTTCTGGCTCTTCGTCTATATCGATGCGATTGATTTGATTCATGACCGTGGACAATTGCCGAGAGGAAGGTAGGCGAAAGGCATCAATCACCTCACAAACAAATGGACGGCCACCGATATGACTATTATCCCTGGAATGAGTCGGAGGGAGAAGCATTCGCACATCCAAATCCTCGCGTCCAGAGGCGTGGAATTTGCACAAACCAAAGACGACCGCCCCCGCCTTATCACTGTTTTCTTCTGTTGTTGCAACAAATTCATTGTTCTGGCAGGATATGCCCCCGCAACCGAGTTCGAGGCACTGAGCGATTTCTTCCTCGACAGACGTATCGCCCTTTCTTATCATTTTCCCTCCAGCCCCATCAGGAACATAAAATGGCGTTTGCGATATAGTGCGTCCTGCCTTGGTATATTTCCCTCCGACATAAAAGGGTTTCCTCCACACTGACGCATGCGTGCTGTGCGATTGCATTGCATTCTTGGTAGAAGCAAGCTCAATGAGCCACTTGGCCAGCGCTTTCTTTGTTTGGCCATTGTTTTTCTTTCCAACATCGTCCAAAATGCGCTGAATGTCGTTCTTCTCAGCCATGCCTTGAGCTTTGATGCGCTTCAACAAATTGACCCTGGGATCACCCCCCTGTTTTGGCGTTGGGTCATTTCCACGAAAACGCTTTCGGTCTCTCTTGTTCAAAATATGTTGGGTTTTAAGAATGGATTCCTCAGGTAGGAGGCCATCGTTCTGATCACTGTCGGTCGAAGGATTGCCAGAATCATCACTCTTCAGGGCAGGAACAAACGCCATATGAATGCCCAGGTAGCCAGCTTCTTCTTCGTCCATCTTCCGAGTCACATCTGCATAGGGAAAGGGCGGCACGCCATTGTCGTCACAGTTTCCTTTTTCATCCTTATATCCAGCTTCTTCTTCGTCCATCTCCTGAGTTACATCTGCATGGGGGAAAGGTGACACGCCACTATCGTCACAGTTTCCTTTTTCATCCTTCATGTCAAGTATCACCGTTTTAGCTAGTGAACGAACATGATCCTTCGCTTCATCGTAAAAGTCTACGTGATTTTGCAATATTTCTTTGATATCGACATCTGACGAGAAGGCTTCCTGGAGCGCAAGCTCGGCAGCGCAAATTGCGGCATATACCCTGACCATCAGCACGGCCGGTAGCACAACAGTTGGCGACTCCTTCGTGATCGGATTCGACGCAAGGCCTCCATAAGGGCGGGCCGAGGTTGTTACCGCCGACGTCACTCCGGCCTCGACAACACCGTCGTCGAAAATACCAAAGCAAACCGTGCAGGTACCGCTACCGGTACTTCCATCGGCACGCGCAGGACCTCGGCGGCAGAGCTGCGATATGCACCGATGGCACAAGCCGCACTCGCCCCGAAGAACCGACAGGATCACCTGCTGCTGCGCTTCGGACGGCATGGTGGCGTGGCGGTTTGATTTTTGTGGTGGCGGTCGGACGGACCGGACGGACGATGCGATGAGTGGTGGTCAATCAATCGAACAAGTCATTTTTCACACCGCGGCGATTGATCTAGGAATTCCTACACGTACATGTTGCAATGTACTTTAGAGTCTACTTGGAAATTCTACTACTTGATGGATTGCACAATAGAATAGAATGTAGCAAAGATCTGTGTTGACCTAATAAACGTTAATGTAGAATACTAGTAGCTACCCGGTAGTCTCTGATCTACCCAAGCAGGAAAGGATCCCCACTACTGCTATTGCTATTGGTGAGCATCTGAAGCAAGTCAGCCGCCTTGCGCTTGGCTCCCCACTTCATGTACATCTCGGCTGCCTTTGTAAAGTATGCTGCCGCGGTCTGTGCATTGCTCATCCTCAACGAGTAAAAAATACCGCATCTCTCGCTGGCGAGCGCTTGCTCGTGGATGAAGCGATGATCCGAGGCGATGCGAATCGCTTCGTCGTAAAGAGCAGCGGCATCCTCGTAGTTGCCATCATGAAGGGCAATCTCGGCCTGGAGGAACTTCATTTTGTGCAAATAGTTCCACTCCGATGTACCCACCCAGCCCTCCAGCTCGCTCAGAGCCTCACCGGCACTGCGTCTTGCGTCGACCTTGTTGTCCTCATCCGCTGATGCGAGGGCAATGAGCGCTAGGTAAAAGATGGAATTGACCAACGTGGCATTTCTGAGCAGAACGATTGCATTTCGATATCCAACAGCCATGTCGGCCGCCAGCTCGTACCGTCCAAACATGTAAGCAAGGATCATTCGGGCAAAGTAGTAGTGGTTCCGTGCATTTTTATTCTGCGTCTCGAGCATGTCGTCGAGTAAGTCGCGTCCTTCGTGGTTGATCTGAGTGGGATCGTCCGTTTCGCCCATGAGATTCCGAGCGAAACATTCGTATACGCGAATGGAATGTAGCATCATCCTGTCGTTTGCCTCTGTCATTTTGCTCGCTCTCATACTCAATTGATATGCTATCGATTCCAGATTTGAACCAGACTGTACAGCAATAGATCCAGCAAGCAACCCGGTTGCATGGGCAAATCCCATGTCGCCGTTGGCCATTCCAGCCTCGTGAGCATACTTGAGAGGTTCTACGCATGCTTGCAAAGGCTCCACAAAGCAATTAATCAGACCATACGCACACGCATACACTCGCGCAATGTACCCATTGTCACCCATTTGTTCCATCAACGATAGTGCAATCTTCGAAATACGATAGCCCTGATTTACACCATCCGGTGATCGACTCAAAATTACACCGAACATTGAAAATGCAAAAGCGGACTCCTTGCACAGGCCCGCCGAAAGCGTGAGTTGTACCATGCGCGCTGATATGACAGGGCACGCCTTCGGCCTACCGAGATAAGAGTGCATGGCCATTGTGCTGAGGAATTGCATCGCTGTCTGCTTGGCTTCATCTTGCATCGCGGCCTTTTGAATGATGTCATTCACCTCGATGTCCCGCATCATGATGCTTGTTTCCATCACGTACTTGGCAATAACCTCGTCGTCGTCCAGATTCGGAGGGAGTGGTTCGCCCAACTGCTCCAAAACGCCAAGACCAAAGTCGATGGCGTCCAACAACTTGCCCTGGTTGGCCAGCGAGTTCGACAAGGCAAAATATATTCGGATCTTGTCCTGCAGGCAGGCCGCCTTCGTTAGCGTCTCCTTCGCCAGCTCATTTAATATCTCGAAGTTGCCCAAGACATAGCAAGTCTCGGCGGCCGCGGAATACAACTGCAGCGTCAAGTCGTAATGGTTTGTCCAATCCGACTCCTCCAGAAGACCGATGGCTTGCAACAGATACAACGACGCTGGCAGATACGCCGCGTTGGTCATGGCACGGTTGCCAGCTCGGAGTGCCAAGTACGCGAGACGGATGATCTCATCTTGGCTCGAAATGACGTCTGCCCCCCGAAACAGTTGATCCACAGCAATGAAGAGAACGCTGTCCAACTGATCTTCCGGTACTCGAGAGCACAGAGCTTTGCCGATTTGTAGATGAACCGACTTACGCTCGGTCTCGGGAATCAATGAGTAGGCCGCATTCTGTATCTCGTCGTGAGCAAAGCTGTACGTGCTATCGACCTTGAACATGAGGCCCTCGTTGACGGCCACATCGAGCAACGGGGACATGCCGTTCTCGCAGCCCTCGTTATCGGTGCCCAGATATTGGATGGTGGAATCGTCGCATTGTGATCCCAAACAAGATGCAATCTTGAGGCCCCACAGCGTTGCGGTATCGAGCTTAAGCATCTTGGTGGTGAGTAGCCCGACCACATCGTCGGCGATGTTCCTCGAGTTGATGCCTTCGATGTCCCATTCCCATCGGCGCGACATGAGTGAGAAGGTGAGCAGACCCTCGTCGCAAAGAGACTGGAAAAACTGCACCACAAACATACCGTTGCCATCCGTCTTGTAATATACAATCCTGGTCAGGGGTTCCGTCAATCGGGGCAGCATGTGAAGGGCGTCCGATAAGAGTACGTTGACAGTGTCCTGGTCCATGTTGCCGATTCGAATTGTCTCCACAGCGGAACCAACCGCTTCTGTCACCTTGCCCAGCATTACTTGAAGTGGATGGCCGTCGCCGACCTCATTCTCGCGGTAGCAGCCCAGGATCAGGAGCGACGGCAAGAACGTGTCGCACACAAACGATCGCAGTAGCTCGATGGAGAACTCATCGGCCCACTGTAGATCGTCCAAGAAGAATATCAACGGCCGAGAAGGCCTCGCTATCG
>Ga0115008_10002860_pt1 | contig 14323 bp, 18 predicted proteins | sample FraStrMetagenome_FD_87164 | JGI IMG/M metagenome (GOLD analysis project Ga0115008, IMG submission 87164) | Marine eukaryotic phytoplankton communities from Arctic Ocean - Fram Strait ARC3M Metagenome | ecosystem: Environmental > Aquatic > Marine > Oceanic | place: Fram Strait | collected...
AATTGGAATAGACCTGTAGCACCACTATCACTATTTAGTGCAGTACTGTTGAAATTGCTCTCACCCTGCATCACTCTATACAACTCTTCTTTCGTTAAGCCTGGATACTTCTGTAACATATCAGTCAATTGTGCTTGGAACTCTACGTCTTTATCTAGTGCATCTGAAGAAGAATAACTTCCTCTCTTAGCAATAGCTGTAGCGGCATTAGCGAAAGACACTTCTTGTGGATCCGGAGAACCATCTGTAGTATCATCACTCATACGACTTGTAGCAGGAGGAGGTCTTCTTGTTCTGAATGCAGAGTTAGTTGTATGTCCTACAGGAACACGACTAGGAGGAATATCTCCGGGGTTGACAACTGTAGCAATCTCTGTTATACTTAAAGGAGGTACAGTAGCCGTACCAGATTGAACTAGCTGTGGTGCTAATGATGCTGTCACAGTACCAGTGGCTAATCCAGATGTTGCAGAGGCTGTACCACTACCAATATTCACAAGAGTACCGTCTACATTAACGAGTCCACCTGCTCCTATACCTAGCTGTGCACCCGATGATAAGTCCATTGTACCAACAGACTTGAGACCTAAGGCAGCTCCTGCGTTGATTCCAAGCGCACCCAGCGCATTAATATTCATTGTAGTAAGAGAGTTCATACGTAAGGATGTCGTACTATTAATGTCAATCCCCAGATGACCCACATCAGGAAACGGTAAAGTTTGTGTTGACACAGCGGGTAGACCTGTGCTATGTATCTTCGTGTATGCAATACTATACAGATTCATCTTATAACTGTCAAGATGTATATCACCAAATACTGCTTGTCCATAGATACCACCAAAGTTTAAGGCAGTACCAGCTTTCATCTTGATGTTCGAATTAGCGGCTAAGTTAATATCGTCTGATGTAGCAAAGAGTCCTATCTTACCACCAGATATGTTCGTACCAGCGGCGGCATTAATATTAGCAGATCCTCTTGCGGTGACATTAAAGTTCTCACACTCAATGTCTAGATCACCATTAATCCATATCTTACCAGAGCCACGTTCTACTTTAACGGACCAATCACCCCCGACATTCGTATGAGAGTCTAGCTCAGTACGGTTCATTGTAAACCCTTCGGAACTATTATAAGTGTCTCCAAAAGACTTGACAAGTATCGTTCCATGTGAATCAATCTGTACAGCAGAACCAGAGGCATGTGATATAAGAATATACGTACCATCTCCTTCTCTACTATCACTCAACACCACATAGTTGTTATCGTTCTTACTGGTGTAGATAGTGTTGTCAAGATTCTTTTCTGGTGATATAATAGGAGGTTCAGACCATGTTTCGCCAGTAGCAGTCTCAATACCATTCTTAACGGCAGCGGCTTGTAACGGTCCCTGTCCCTTCTCTGCATGTTCACCACCTAGATGTCTATGTAATGGAGGAACACCTATCTTAGGTATAGACTCAACAGGAGCATAGTTAGCTTCTTTAGGCGCACCAGCTTCAGGAGGTAGTTGCAGATTGATACCAGGAATACGTCCCATCACCATAGGATGTTGAGCATCATCACCGTCCATAAAGAAACCAAACACCCAGTCACCTACATCAGGTATCTTCTGAGCGGCTCCATATGATCCGTCTAGTACAATAGCCCAGGGCAAATCAGCAGTAGGCATTGCTTGCTTATCTTCTGTATGGATACCAAATGCTCTTACTTTGATACGTCCGTCATTGGTGGCATCATGGCGATCTTCTACAACACCAACGTACCACATAAGGTTTCTAAAGCCACCACTCATTATCTCATCCCCCTAAACAGGCTTCTGTCATTGCTACTAGATAGACCACCCTTTGTAAGGCTTACTAACTGCGTGAACTCGTCCTCTAAGAAGAGGTTCGTTACGTCTGTTACCATGTATAACCCGTTTCTCTCTGCATCTGGAGTCTTCTTATCACCCACTTCAACAAGGTCTACTATTAAAAATATAACCATTCCTGGAATCAACGGATTTCGACCTCTTATAGTGCAATTAATACTGTATTTACTCATGCTAATATTAAATAGCTTCTTTGAATTAATTACCTCACGATAAAAAGGATAATGTCTATTGACTCCTCTCTCTTGTCCCTGTACTGGGTAGTCCTTTAATGCATAAACTTCGTCTATTATAGGCATTTGTTCATTAAGGAACTTGTCACTGTGTGGTATCTTGATATCATCTATCTTATTATTGGTAATAATTTTTTTGAATTCTGTTGTTGTACGTTCTACTGTATGATTTAATAGGTCTATCTCTAACATAGATGTCTTATAGTGCCCGCCTGATATCTCATTTAATGTATTTACTGGGCTACCGTAGTTGATACCTGATACTGTCTGTTGTGCCCGTAGCTGACCTGCGGGTGTGTTGTCATCATATGACTTATTAGTGAAGAATAATAGGTTATTGTCCTCTATCGCCTTCTCGTTCTTTATTGTATCTTTGTATTTGTTCTTTAAATACTCGGGAGTACAGAAGAAGAACTTATCTTTTGTCTCGAAGAATCTGAAATTGTTAGTAGAATCTTCACCGCCGTAGGCTTTTCTGGCGAGGAACAGCATTGTGGCGGCGGGCGTTAGACTTGGAATAGCATAGGTCTGCATACCAACAGTAGGTTCGATCTCGATGGTTTTATCATTAGAGTAATAATAGGTATCGAAGACTGACTGTACCATATCAGAGATTAATTGATCAGCGAATGATTGTCTTACGTCCTCTTGATGGGCTTTAAGATGTTCTATTGAGGTAAAGTTTAATCTATATGAAAGAATGTTCTCGGCTACATCATCAGCGGGTGCGACTTCTTCTACACCATAACAAAAGAATTTCTTGGTTTGTTTATCACCATAGAAATCTATCCATTGAATAGTAATATATTCTTCACCAATAATAGGTAGAGTACGTATAACACCTTCGGCATCGAATACAGTAACAGAGCCTGTGATGTTAGCCATCGACATACTCTCACTGAACGACCACTGAGTGATGATTTGACTTAATTCAACTCCATCACCTATCTTTGCGAACTCAGTAAGATTTAAAGGATTGATTGGTCGTATCTTGAATGACTCAAGTTTATACGAACCAGCCTGTGATGCGACCCTACTATTTGCCATTTAATTTTTGCTCAAGCATATTCGTTATTTCACCCATGTACGCACTATTAAATAACTGGATCTGGCGTCTCGCTTCATTTAATCTAAATTCATATTGATAAATACGGATAGCATTCCACTCGGACGCATTAAATGCAGGGTCTGGTTGAGGTGATGCTGAGTATGTCTTGTGATTAATCTTTACATTATCGTTATACTTACTCTCATACCATTTAATGTTAGTAGTAATGCTTGTGTTCTGAGTCCATTCGATCACAGCCTGACCAGTTGTACCCGATAATGTTTCGTATTGTTTCTTGATGTAGTCATCAAATGCACTTTGATTCTTTGGCCACTGTGTATATGGGTCGATAATATCATTAACAGACAGAACTAACCATGCCATTTCTGGATCATTATAGTAATAATATGCCACGTCTTCAGGCTTCTCACCTTCTTTTACTGTATAAGGAAGATATGCTGTTGCACTACGACTATTCGATACTTTTAATTTAGCCTTACGTGTGATATCAACCACACTCTGTCCATCATTTCTTTTTGTTAGAGGGAATTTACTAAAATAACTCATCCTGTCGGTCCTCCTTCTGAGTTTTTACTACCATCAGGTGTCACTCCGGCATTTGCTTGACCATCGTCAGCATTTCTTTCAGCTAATGTTTGTGTTGAAATAGTGCCATCTGGCTGATAATCTGCCTTAGTGTGAATAGCGGCTTCTGTCATTACCATCGTTAGTCGCACTGCACTTGGCTTACCACCTTTATTTAATGCAATACCGTTTGGGGCATAGTCAACATTAAATTGTGATATCATACAGGTCTTCATCTGAAAGAAGAATCTGCTATCAATACCATGAAAGAAACAATCGACCATTGATGGATATTTAAGTAGACCACGACCAAGCGTATCTTTACTCACACTCGCACCCGTTACGCCTTCCATTTGTGGGGTAATTTCGTTCTGAATAGTTCTAATAATTTGTCTTAATGTGTCTGCTTCGTCTTTAGTATCAGGCGATAATAGCCATTCGAAGTTATGCACCTTTAAATCAACGCCTTGAAATACGAGAGTGGCGTATGGATTGATTGCTGTTCCTGTGCCTGCACCGATACCCTTTGCTACATCAGGTGCAATGCCACCCATTCCTGCTCTAGCAAGAAACTGTGCTGTATCAAGAGACTTACCTAATGCTGATACTGCCGCATCTTTTCCCGTTACTGCGGCTGTTGTATCTTCTGCTTCTTGTTTAGCGGCACCGAACATACTTGCGAGTCTACCTTGAGCATTTGCTAGATCGCTCGCAAATTTAGTTGCGCCTTGTGTCGTTTCAGCCGCCAATGTTCCTAGAATGCCTAATTCATCACCCCCTACTTTGACACTTAGATTGTCTTGTAGGTTCTTAGGTAAAGGCAAAATAATACTCTTGCTAGTAATTCCAGACATGTGTGCAGACCCACCATAAGCGTATGACTTAAAGTTTAGGATCATAGCGTGGTGACCAATAGTAGAAGGAAAGTATAGTCCCTGAAGATCATTCAGGTTTTTCTTCCTCTGCTCGGTCATTGCCGCTACTGGTTGAATTTTCTGCATCTATTTTCCTGCCTTGTATAAATATTAAGTTAGACTAATTACAATTATTTATATGAGTTCACATGGCTTATCAAGGAAACTTTCGACCCAGAAACCCAGCAAAGTACCTAGGCGATCCCACTAATATAGTGTACAGATCACACTGGGAGCTTAAGCTTATGTCTTATTTAGATAGACACCCACACGTCACAAAGTGGGCGAGTGAAGAGGTTATCATTCCATACAAGAGTCCTATCGATGGGCGAATACACAGATACTTTCCAGACTTCTATGTGGAACAGATAAATAAAGATAAGAAGAAAGATAAAATATTAATTGAGGTAAAGCCTAAGTATCAGACTGTACCTCCTATGATAAAGAAAAATGGGTCTAAGCCTACTAAACGGTATATAAACGAGGTAAAGACTTGGGGAATTAATCAAGCAAAGTGGGACGCAGCCCGAGAGTTTTGTTTAGACAAAGGCTGGAAGTTTCAGATAATGCACGAAGATCATTTAGGAATAAAGTAATGTACGAATACAAATGTAAGATTTTAAGGGTAATAGACGGTGATACAGTAGATGTAGACATCGATCTAGGCTTTGGCGTGTGGCTGAGAAAAGAACGTGTTAGAATTATGGGTATCGACACCCCCGAATCACGAACACGTGATAAAGTAGAGAAGAAGTTTGGTCTAGCATCTAAAGCAAAGCTAAAAGAATTACTCAAAGATGGTGCAATTCTGAAGACTGAAGTGTCTAAGAAGGGCGAAGACATGAAAGGCAAGTTTGGTCGTATTCTAGGTGACTTTATTTTAGACGATGATCGTAGAGTGACTGAGGTTCTCATTGATGAGGGTCATGCAGTTGCTTATTTTGGCGGTAGTAAAGATGATGTCGATGCGGCTCACCTTGCTAATCGTGAAAGATTAATTGCAGAAGGTGTAGTAGTAATCTAATGGCAACACTCTTTGATGAAATTCTAACTAAAGGTGTTCGAACAGGACAAGTACCTGCACGTACTACTAAGGCACGTGAATGGTATCGTAACACTGCTAAAGAATATCGAAGAGTTAGTGACTCTAAGCTCATGAAAGGTGATGCTGAACGTCTGACTGCAAGACCTCTCGTTGGTCAGATGTATATGTATTACTATGAAGCAAAGCATAAAGAAACTCTACCATATTTCGATAGAATGCCTCTCGTATTTCCATTTAAGAAAGTAGCTGGTGGTTTTTACGGCTTGAATATGCACTATCTACCTCTACCATTACGTGCAAAACTCATGGACGCTCTATATGATACAGCAAGCAACACTAGATTTGATGAGTCTACTCGACTTAAACTTAGCTATAAACTGTTAGACAATGCGGCTAAATTCAAAGAGTTTAAGCCTTGTATAAAGAGATACCTAACATCACAACTCAGAAGTCGATTCATGTATGTGTATCCATCTGAGTGGGACGTTGCGCTATTCTTACCATTAGAGAGATTCCAGGGCGCAACAAAGACCCAAGTTTGGTCAGACTCAAGAAAAAACATAGGATAACAACATGGCATTCAATATTAATGAATTTTCATCACAAATCAATAAGCATGGATTGGCTCAGAACAATCTATTTTTAGTGAGAATTATACCACCAGCTGGGTTTACTCGCATATCTGACGGAGCTGAAGATAATTCAGTATCACTTAATCTGTCAAGTGAGTTAGAATTCTTCTGTAGGACCGTAACTCTGCCAGAATTAGATGTACAGACTGTAGACTATCAGAGACAAGGCTTTGGCGCTATTACTAGACGACCACAATCTATGACGTTTCCTGTGTTACCAACAGTGTTCATGGTAGATAGCAACTTTGCTGTTCTAAAATTCTTTCACAGATGGATGCAGAAGATCGTTAACTATGACACATCTGCTGGAGTGATTTCTGAAGTTGATGATGCACTGCCGTTTGAGATGGGATACAAAAACGAATATGCTACTACTATTGAGGTAATCGTATACTCGTTTGCATCAGAGAGTATCACATACAAATATACGATGAGTGGAGCTTACCCTATTCAGGTAGGTAATATCACTGAAGCATGGGAACAAGCAGGCGAGATTATGACACTGCCTGTAGGATTTACATATGACGAACTTAAAGTTACTGGTGCAAAGACTGGTAATGTTATCTCAGGAGGTAGTGGCAGTAATGGACTACTATCTTATCTATCGTCTATAAATACATTTACACAAGCGATTCGAGGTTTGAAGAGACCTAGAAGCATTCAAGACGCAATCAATCAAGTGTCGAATGTCTCTACTATTTTGAAATCATTTTAATTATTAATATACTATAGGAGTATAACATGGCATTACCAAAAATTGATCAACCGTTATTTGAGATCATTATTCCGTCAACGAATAAGAAAGCAAAGTTTCGACCATTCACAGTCAAAGAGGAGAAGATTCTTCTCATTGCACAAGAGTCGAAAGATCAGAACCAAATTCTTTTAGCAGTTAAGCAGATCATCACTAATTGCGTTCACGAGGTTAGCGTTGATGATCTATCAGTATTCGATCTGGAGTACTTAATCTTAAACATTCGTGCTAAGTCAGTAAACAATGAAGTCTCATTTGGATTTCAGGACGCAGATACAGAAGAACGAATTGATGTGGTAATTGATGTTGAGGACGTTAAGGTACAGTTTGATCCAGAACACACGAAAAAGATTGATTTGAATGAGCAGTATTATCTCATGATGAAGTATCCGACATTGACTCAGATTAGCGAGTTGTCAGCTTTAGCTGAAGAGACAAGTGAAACGGATCAGATGTTTAGCACAATGATATCATGTATTGATACTCTTATTGACACATCTAGTGATGAAGTATTCAAGCTATCCGATTTTACTTCAGAAGAGGTGACTGAATTTGTAGATGGATTCACTACTCAGACTGTAGAAGAGTTGCAAAAATTCTTTACTACTATGCCTAAGCTACGTCACGTAGTTGATTACAAAGATAACACTGGTAAAGATAAGACATTCGTTGTGGAGGGTATGGACTCTTTTTTTACATAATGTTGAGCCATAATAATCTTATGACGTATTATAAAAACACGTTTGCACTGGCTCAACATCATAAATATACTATAAGCGATATAGAAAATTTACTACCATATGAACGTGACCTATACTTGGATATGTTAATTGATTTTATAGAGACAACAAAACAACAACAAGCGTAGGAGCTAACATGGCAAAGAAATTACAAAACGGTTCTAAATTAGAATCAGCAGATTTAGATGGTGACGGTATCGTCACGGATGAGGAACTTGATATGCAAGAGCGTATGATTATGCTTGAGAACGAAGATAAGAAGCAGGACGCACAGCGTAACATGGCATGGTTTGCTTTGTTTGGTATGCTACTATATCCATTCGCAGTGGTAATTGCTTCGTTAGTTGGATTAGAAGGTGCAGGTAAAATTTTAGGCGATATTGCACCCACGTATTTTGTATCAGTTGCGGCTATCGTAGCGGCATTCTATGCAAAAGAAGCTATTGGTAAATAAGGTAAAGTAAGATGGCTAGGAAACCACAAATAGTAAATCTATCTAAAGAGACTCTGGATCAAATTACTCCAGCGTTGCACTCTATGCGTGACTCCCTTAAAAATCACACTCGCATTCTTACCAAGACCTATGATTTACAAATCAAGGCAATGCAGGATTCTGAAAGAGCTTCACAGCTAGCCCAGTCTAAAGCAGGCTCTATTACTCCTGATGATGTCAAAGAAACTGTTGAAAAACCAGGCAAAGATGGAAAGAGTGGAGGGTTTGGTAGACTACTATTCAATTTACCGATGCTTACGGCATTGGCGGCATCTATTACTGGATTTGATGCGGCACTAAGAGCGGCTGCATTACCTAAAATGATCACATCTTTTAGTAATGGTATTACTAAATTTAAAACTGGCATTACAGATTTTACAACTAAAGTCAAAAACTTTAAGATAAGTCTTCCGGAATTACCAAAGATATCTATTGTGGATATAGAGGGTAAGCCGTACGACTTTGGCAAATTCAAGATCAAGGCGCCAGAAATTCCTCGAATAACTATTCCCGAATCGTTTAATATTAGTATCGATGGACTTAAAACTAGTACTACTTCATTCTTCGATGGCATTAAAACTGGAATAACAACTAGACTAACCACTGCAATGGAGCCCATTTTGCTTACCGTCGATAATATCAAGACGGGCACTTCAGGATTCTTTGACGGTATTAAGTCTGGAGTTACGACACGATTAACTCCTGCTATAGAGACTATAGGCACTAAATTAGACACACTTAAAACGTCTATTAGTGGCACGTTTGATGGCATTAATGGTAAGGTCACTGAGAAGTTCGCTGCCTCATCAGAATTTTTTGGCGGTAAAGCGGCATCAATTAAAAAAGGCGTGCAGTCTTTTTTCGACGGCATTCCTAGACTAAAGGTAACAATGCCAGAAGGTGTGGGCAAAATCGGTGATAGTATTAAAGCAGTGTTTGGCAGTATGGATGAAGGAACTGGCATACTAGGATTCTTAGGCAAAGTGGGCGGTTTTCTTAAACCACTGATGGCACCATTTGAATTAGTAGTCAAGACTATCATGCGTCCATTCACACAAATTCTTTTGTCTGTTGTTGACTTTGTTACTGGATTCTATCAAGGATTTACTAGCGAAGATGGCACTTTTGGCGATAAGCTTAAAGCTGGTATCGAAGGCGGTATTAAAGGAATTATCAAGGGCTTCACTGAAGCAATCGATCTAATCTTTATTACACTTCCTGCTTGGTTGATGGAGAAGCTAGGCTTTGACGGTATTGCTGAGAAACTTAGAGGCTTCAGTCTTACTGCATTAGTCGACCCTGCATGGGAAGCAGTTAAAGGATTCTTTAAGAAGATGTTTAATGATCCAGGTGGCACTATGATGAGTATCGCACGTGGTGCAGGTGACATGGCTGAGAACTTTATTAAAACAATTCTTAGAATGATATTGCCTGATCCTGGTGCTGATAGAGCGTGGTACGATCCAAGAGGTCTAGTAGCAAAAGCTATTCCTGATTCAGTTTATGAATATGCTGGCATGAACCCGCAGACAGGTCAAGTTCTTCCTTCAGTTGCCGCTGAATTAGCCGCACAGCGTAGTGCTATGGTACAGGATGAAGCTACCAATTCTGCCGCAAATCAGGCTGCCGCTATAGCCGCTTCAGTTAATGTTGGCGGTGCTACAGTAATCAACAAGGGTGGTAACACAACAAGCAATACTATATTAGCTGGACAGAAAGCAATTGGTGGAGCTGTTGGTGGCTACGGCTTCTAATTAAGAGCCTAACCATGACATGGGCTTCTAATTAAGAGCCCAATCCCCAAATAAAAAAAGGCGACTCACATTTCTGCAAGCCGCCTTGTTCGCTTCTAACGCTAACTATTACTAGCTATTGTCTTCCGCTAGACTCTTGAAGAAATCCAATGATTCATCATCACCGCTATCACTATCAAGAGTTGGGGATGGGGCCGCTACGGGCTCTGGAGCAGAACGCTCTTTGAAGTTCGGAGAGAACCCCATACCCGCATTGTCATCCTCGGCGGTTACTTTGGGTGCGTGTGCACCGCCATCAAGTCCTAGAACCTTATACAGTTTTGCTTTCAGTTCATCGTAAGATTTGAAGTTTTTAGGATCGACAATATCTGACAAGGAATGTTGCTTGCTCCAAGTTTCTTCAAGCGTTTCATCTGGTAATGCAACACCGTCAGCACCCGACAGTACAGTTACATTATCAAACTCGGACTTATCGTAGTTACGATAGCCTTCTACTTGACGAATTTTTAGTTTGAAGTCAGCACCTTCCCAGAAATCAAATGGGTTGATTGGATCTTCGTCTTGAAACTGAGGATTCATAGCATCGTTCAGTTTGTCGAAGATTTTCTTACCAAACTTATAAAGATATACTTGACCTTCACGTGAAGGGTTTGCGGCATCTTTAACGACATAGATATTTGCAATGTAGTTCAGCCTACGCTTCTGCTTACGTGCAATCTCTTTATCTTCGTCATGACCAGAATTCCACAGCTTTGAGTTATGCTCAGATACTGGGTCATCTGAACCAAGAGTGGTCAGAGAGTTTTCGATATACCAGCCACCTGGACCTTGGAATCCGTGATCCCACATTCTTACGAATGGCATATCTTCACCTTGCGGTGCGGGTAAAAAACGAATAACGGCATAGCCATTACCTGCTTTATCTACTTCAGGTTTCCAGAAGCGATCATCGCCTTTGTTACCTGTTGAGTTCATCTTCTGGAGTTGAGAGTTCAACTTGTCGAATGATGATGTACGTGCCTTCTTAAGGGCTGAAAATGATGTTGTCATGTGCTTACTCCTGTGTATAGCGGTTTATGTTACGATATAATCGTTTTGTTTGTCTATTATACTAGACTGCGTTGTATTTGTCAATACATATTTCTCGCATTTTCACTTTATCATAATTTAAAAACGGTCCATATTTACTGACAATGTTATTTATACTCGGGTAAACTATCGTATCGTTGATAGACTTATCCCAGTACTTAAAGCACCCTGTCAGGTCACTCAATATGACCAGAGTTTCGATGCTTATTCGCTTCATGTTATAGAGTGACAATACCCGTGGATACTGACCATCTTCAACAACGAAGTTCGAATTAAAGTCTTCATCTAATTCGTCTAGTTCATTACTAAACATATAGCCTAAAGACTGTTGACGTTTCGACCAACTCATGAATGTCTCATTAGCGGTGTCATCATCAACTAGATCACCAACCCATACATTCGGGTTATTGATCATATTAGCTAACAAAAATTCTTTGTAGTCTTTTCGCTTTGCCAATTTAAAAAAGAAAAACTTATCTTTACGATTCTCAAACGCATCGACTCTGGCGTTAACCTTGCCGTTGTATTTGAAGTAGTCGTAACTTGAGGTAAAATGCCGCTTCATAGCAAGATAGCAGATATAGACCTCGAATGCGTCTTTAGTGCTATACAGGCTTTGTGTCATACCGGCAACCTTGTTAGTTTCTCTACCATGTTTAATTCTTCAGCCTCTTTATATATCTTAGCTTTCAGAACTGGTGATCGCCGAATAATCTCGCCAACCACTTCTACTTCAAGTCCATACTTCTCTGCGTAAACGATCACTGCATCAATATACGGAACTCCCCTATTGATATTCTCTGAAATTTCTTTCATAATCGTCTCAGAGTTCAATTCTTTTATAAGCCCAATGCTCTTAGTATCTGCGATTTTTTGTGCTCCCTGCCCAGTAAGTAGGCTGTTTGAAATGTAACAGCGTCATGCTTGTTATCGTTAATATAATTGATACCACCTAATGTGACGTTACCAAGAGTAGTGTCGATTTTAACATCGCATACTTTTTCTTGAACGTAATCAGTTTTAGCCATTTAGCACCTTAATTCCTAGAGCCCAATTCTCAGCCGCATCTTCAGCATATTGCCTGGACTTGCCTTCAAATGTTTCCCTACGAAAGAACTCAGTATCTCCAATACCCATGTAATATCGAATACAGTATACGCCTTCTTCGAGGTGAACCTCTGCTCTAGCACCATCGGTGCCTTCTTTAAAATATGTCTTAATATGATTCATTAGTTAATACCTTTACTGTTTATTACCTGTATATTATAACAGACAATGACAGGGTTGTCAAGCGTTTATTTGACACTTTCTAAAAGAGCTTCGATTTCTTCTATCTCAGACACAAGTTCACTCATGTTCTGCTTGTGAAAGATACGAGCCATTTTACCTAGATATTTTTTGGGGATGCCTACATCGTCTTCTAGAGAGATTAGGGCTTCTTTGACAAACTCACGTTCAGCTTCTTGTCGGAGATAAGAATTACTGATCTCTTCCATGCATGCCTTGATACGCTGTTTGTCAGCTGGACTTGAGGGGATTATAATACCTGTCATAATTTATTCACCGTGTTATAGTTAATTTTAAAAGTTGGTGCGTTAAGGTGCACCAAGCCTATACTTTAGAAGTTGAAAGTTGCGCCAACAAAAATGTCACCACGATTCCAGTCTTCATCGTATCCTACTTTGGCTTTCAACACTGGGCTAACGATACCGCTATCCACTGTGTATTCCATTCCAAGTTCAACACCATCATATTTTACATCACGTAGATCGCCATCATTCATCACATATACAGCCATACCTGGTACAGCGGAAAGTGTGTAAGATGGTTTAATTTCGTAGTGTGCAGTCCATGTTGATTGATTAGTATTATACCACGTTTTTACTTCGTTGTCAATACTAAAGTTGTCTGTTAAATCAAATGCGGCTAGGGCAGATGATGAGGCTACTAATACGGCCGTAGCCAAAATTACATTTTTCATTTCATATCTTTCTTTATTGTTTCTTAAAAGTGCCAGTTTCTGTTGACAGGTACTGGCGAACCCCGTACAACTATGCCGCTAGGGCGTAGTCTACAGGAGCAAAATTATCGTTTGCGTTTAGTTTTTTTCTTGCGTTAACGGAGCTTGCGCCCGGATTCTCCACTCATCTATACAGTCAGTCGATCCTAGTTCAGCCCCATCAAAAATACATTGTCTTCGACCCTTGCGAGGTCTGTATCTCTGCAAAGACACCTTATTGCAGTAAGGCGCAATGTACTTTTGGTGGAGCTGTCGGGTACTGCCCCCGAGTCCTGTCCAGCTTTAACTCGCTTCAACGAATCACTCTTATTTATACATATTACAGCATTTTGAGGCGGTTGTCAAGTACTAAGTTACAAAATAGTAACCTAAAAACAACAATAATAGCCACATTAGCCCTTTGATAAGAAAGAAGGCAAAAACACCCCATGCAAGAACCTTAGGAGTAAGTAATGCCTTCTTTATTCGGTTTAACTTTTTCATCATACACGTACTTATAGTACGCATATCCGACTTTTTATAAACCGTTTGGTATCAGTACATAATGTATAGTCAGAACTATAGCAACTGAAGCGCCTAGTCCAATCATCATCTTCTGAAAGTCTCTTGCTACTAACGGGAATACAGATTTCATCTTCATCTTACCTGTAAACGTTGCGATAGCGAGTTCACGACCAGCAAGCATACCTACGAAGACCCACGTAGTTGACATAGGAATGTCGTTGAGTTCTTTGAAGAAGTATAGGCATAACCAATAGAACAAGTCGATTAAAGTCGCACTACGGACATATCTTGTGTTGTGCTTCTCTAGTACAATCTGCTGTATCTTACCACCACGTTCTCTGAACATGAAGAAAAGACCCACAACAAACACACATGATATTAGCATCATTAGATCGACTGGCACAACACGAGGTAAGAACACAGCAATATTAGCCATGTCATGTGACAGCCAAGTCCACCAAAGTCCACCTGTTGCGAACCATTGCGCTATTCGCCAATAGTTTTTGTTCTTCTCTTGCACTGGTTCTGCTTCATCAAGTGTACGTGATACAACGTACCACACACCGTATGCGAACAGAGCGGCAATACCATAACCCATGATGCTTTTCATCAACATCTTTTCTAGCACAAAAGTACTTGCA
>Ga0115008_10002861_pt1 | contig 14323 bp, 2 predicted proteins | sample FraStrMetagenome_FD_87164 | JGI IMG/M metagenome (GOLD analysis project Ga0115008, IMG submission 87164) | Marine eukaryotic phytoplankton communities from Arctic Ocean - Fram Strait ARC3M Metagenome | ecosystem: Environmental > Aquatic > Marine > Oceanic | place: Fram Strait | collected 2012-06-18
GTTGAAATACAACAAGATATACTTCGAAAGTGGCGCGTCCGCTGCACGCGCTTATGGTGGCCTAGGAGGCCGCCAACCCATTCTAGCCCACAGAGGAGGGCCAGGGAGTCCACCCTGGTGTAGTGGGCGTGGGTTCATGGTAGCTCAGCTCTAGGTTGAAGGTCAACGGACCATCAGGCAGGCGCCTTTCTGCAGAGGGCGTCAGAAAAGTTATACAGTAAGGAGATTTATGGAGGCCCGCGGCGCTGATCACGCTGCAGGCGAAGTCCTGGCGACGACAGCCACCCCGGAGCCCGCCCCAGGCGTGCCCCAGGTGTCGTCCCAGGCGGTCCAAGAGCCGGAGGCATCTGGCGAGGGCGAGCAGGCGAGACATGCACCTGCGGAGACACACGACGACGACCTGTTCGGCACACCGATTCCGGGCCGTCGGCTCAGCAGCAGTCCGGAGGCGGCTGCCGCAACCAAGAAGATGAAGTTGGCTGGACCCCAGGGGTCTCCGGCCTTCACCAAGGACATGGACGCCGACTTCCTGCCACAGGGAGGCGCTGAAGGAGGCTCCAAGACGGCCAGCAGCGACAGCAGCGGCCGTCCGTCGGTTCGACTGACGGAAGCCACGGACTCCTCGTTGGGATCCGGGGAGCCGTGCCCGAATCCGTCGGACCAAGGAGATGATTTGGGCTCTCTCGGGGGCTCCATAGACAGCCAGGGGTCGGTCCTTCTAGGCCGGACCGCCTCTGGGCCAGGTTCATTGCTTGGCGCTGCAATGCAGGCACAGGAGCAGGCTGCAGCGACGGAGGAGATGCAGAGGGCGATCAACGCCCAACGCGCTGACTTCGACGGTCGACTGGCCGACCAGGCATCAGCACAGAGGGAGACGGCAGCGGCGGTTCAAGACATGCAGAGGGCTTCCGCGGCCATGATGACCATGATGCAGGGGATGATGACGCAGTTCGCGACTCTCTCCGGCATCGCCCAGCAGGAGAAGAGATCGACGCCAGATGTCGACGCCGACACCGAGGCCGAGCGCGAACAGGACGCGCAGGCCGACAGTCGGAATGAAGAAGATGCGGTGAGTGGGTGCCCACACCCAGCCGCGTCGATCCCCACAGGTCAGGTCGACGGGTCTACACCGGCGGCGGGCCATAAGAACCTCTTAGGCTCCGACGGCGGGGCTTCGGAGACCGTAATTGAGCAGAATCTGGAGCCGGGGCCGGAAAACGCCGTAGAAGAGTGGCTGAATAAGACCGCTCGCGCCTCGGCGGACTCCAGCACCAGCTCCAGCGGGGACTACAGCCAGGCCGGCACTAACCAAACGTTGCGCTCTGTCCAGGACAGCCTCGGCAGCCGCGACTCTGTGTCGGCATCAGGACAGGCATCCGCGGCCACCGCCTCTCCAGAGGTGCAGCTGACTGTACGTTCGGGGGACTCCGCCTCTACGGTGGGGCTTCCCAACAACGCTGTGGATGATTTCATACAACAGGGACTCGACGATGGGACTGTGCGGGTGAAGCAGGTGTCGCAGGGGGCGCCGCTGATGCCGTACGACACTGTCCGTCGTGCCATGGAACAATTCGAGTCACAGCCGTGTCCAGAGAAGGCGGCTGAGGCACTGTCTACACAGAAAGTGACTATGACTCAGGAGGAGCTTCAGCAGATGCTGGGGCATGCGGTGGCGCAGGCACGGGAACAGGCGGCGGCGGACGCAGCCCAGACTCGACGCCAGGTGGTCATCGATGAGCTCAAGACGAGGTTGGGTGGTGCTTTGAAGACGGAGCAAGAGCCGGTCTTGCCCGGCGGCGCGGCGACAGTGGCTGTCACCGCCTCAGGCGCCCCATGCGGGGAAGGTGGCAAGTGTTTGGGATCGTCAGGGTTTTCCCCACCCGGGGCGCCAGGCGGTGACAGTCCCTACGCTGATAACACTTGCTGCCCGGTGCGTACTGACCTAACGGTCACACCTGACAGCAGTGAAAACACTGTCGGGGCCTTCACGGGTGTATCCGCATCCACGAATAAATCACTCAGCAACACCACCGCCCCGCACACATCGAACTCGTCGGTTTCGTCTAAAACATGCTCTGAGGCTGCCGCAGGACCATCTTCATTATTGCCGGCTGCGGACCTGCCACCAACAGATGTGCTTAGCACATCGGGGGCAGTATCAAGTCCAATAATCCGCGCAGGCCTCAGCAGAGATGCTGAGGGGATGGTAGTCCAAGAACCGAGTCCAGAATCTGCCAGCGATGCCGTGCCAAGCCAGCCCTCGGGCGGTGAGGATCTAAAGTCGGTATCGGCAGAACCATCTTTACTATTGCCGGCTGCGGACCTGCCACCAATAGATGTGCTTAGCACATCGGAGGCAGTATCAAGTCCAATAATCCGCGCAGGCCTCAGCAGAGATGCTGAGGAGATGGTAGTTCAGGAGCCTGAGGCCGAGTCTGCTATTGATGCCGTGCCGAACCAGCCTTCGGGCGGTGAGGAACTAAAGTCGGTATCGGTGGGCAACGCCGACGGTGGTCATGTTTCGGGATCCGTTCTGAGTCAGCTGCGACAGTCAGCAGCCCTCGACGGGCACTCTGTGGTTCTCGAGACGCCAGTACAGAATCTTGCAGGTCGTTTGGAGGACGGGGCTTCGTACCTCGCTGAGACTGAGTCTGAATTTGGGACGTCGACGGCAGCGTCCACGTCCGGATTTGACACCACTTCCGAACACGTTCAGGATCTTGGACCAATTGATTTGATTCTGTCCACATGGGCCAAGCGTCGTAAGTTTGCGCACTCCATCGTCTGCCTGGGCCTCTATGCCGACGCGGACGACTGGTATGTGGTCGGCGAAGGCAGCGAATGGTGCATCCAGTTCTATGAGATCGAGACCAGTCCAGAGGACAGCACTCTCACTCCGGCGCTCTTCCACCAACTCACCGGCATTAAATTGCGAGGGCACATCATTGATTTGCCTGCAGAGACGCTCGACGGCTTGTCTGTGTCGATCGTGCTAGGTGACATCAAGCCTTTGGTGGGCACGCGTCTACCAGACGATCGGGAGCTCGTCAAATTCCCGTGGAAACAGCTTCGTTCGCGACCTGAGATCTGGGAGCCCAACGTCGGCGAGACGATCACGGAGCAGTTTATGGACTGCATCCGAGTTCAGTGCAAGGGCACGCCACATTCGACCGACAGTGGCGTCGCTGGGTTTGATCCAGACGACCCAGATCAGCCCGCGAGATTGCACCAGCGAGCATCGGCGTTCAAATGCTGGTATCGCATTGGATTCAAGCACTACATGTACTACTCGACGTACTCCGCTCTGATTGAGATACTACCTTTGGTCTGGCACCGCGACCTACTGGGATATGTCACCTCGCCCTTCGACGCCAAGCGACTGTTTGGGGAGCACATGGCATTCGCGGTCGTTTCCAACCGGATATGTGACGCGGCCGACAGCCTCTATCAGGCATCCGGCCAGGTTACGGAGACATCGTCGATCATGGACACTGCCAGTCTAATCGACTCCATCCAGCAGGGCCGCACAGGACGTACAATCCAGGACGAGGAACGATCTATCATCGTCCAAGCTGCACAGGAATGCAGCCAGCACATCCGCAGATCGATGCAGATCGACCCTTCGGACAAGGCGTCGATCACCAAGCATGTGGTTCAGTCGGCATCGCAGTTATTGGTCCGACTGAGTTCCGCAAGCCTCAGGCCCGATTCCACGTATGCAGACGTGGCCCATCGGTACCCTCGACGGGCCGGGGCTGGACAGATCAAGAGGTACTTCGACGAGTTATGCGACCGACCTTCGGTCGTGAAGCTATTTGTCGGGGCTTTGGACCCTGAGCACTCATTGTCCATGATGTCCGAGGCCGGATTATCCATGGACGCCACTGATGCATCAGGGGGCGCCGGCAATGGACTGGACTTTGGACATTTCTGTACCTTGGCGAACAGTATCGTCGCTCGCACGGGAATCAAGATCCGACCTCCAGTCGCAGTCAACGCTGCGGGCACCGGCTTCGAATCGCGAGCATGGGAGGAGGCCTCTCGAGGTTATGACTCTAACCGTGCGGCATGCGCGGTCTGCTATGCCCGGATCGACCCGGTTTCCAAGGAGCGAGCATGGGAATGCTCTGGGTGTCGGTTTTATGTTCACGAACGCTGTGCAGGAGTCTCGTCGGCTTCGCAACTACGCAAGCGCGCCGATCCTACCTGTGGCAGCTGCGACGAGTTGATGCTTAAAGAACTGGCGTTCAATAACTGGTATGAGGTGGATTCCGACGACCTTCCGCCGAAGACCGGCGCCAACGACTCCCGCGGAAGTTGGGACCAGCGCTCAGAGGTTCTGGTGGCCGTCATGATCATGTGCACTCGCCTACATCCTGACAGCCAGGCCATACTGATGTGTCCCAAGAGCGAGGATGAGGATTATGACGATTATGGCGAGACGTACGACGACCCAGAACACGGCCGCGACCCAGACTGCGCTGCCGTGATCGTCCGAGTACCGATGCACCAGCTGCAGACAGAGACAACTCCGACAGGACGACTGGACGGGCGCCGTCTGCGCGAGATGGTGCGGAGCCGGATTCTGGAGGTCACCGGCCTGGGTCGGGACGGCTACGAGCTAAGCGCTCTGTCCCCTCCAGACTCGGCGACTGGCAGCGGCTTGAATCGATTCGCCTACGTAGACACGCGCGGCGACCCATGCGCTGTGATCTACATTGCCGAGACCGACCTTACATCCATCACCTACAACCCGGCTCCGAACGAACATCAGCAGGTCGAATGGCTCGACATGCGACTGCGCACACACGTGCACGTCCAGCGGATGACCCCGTTCAACTCTGGTTTGATTTCAGACGTGTCTGCCGCGATGACCGTGGCACTGGAAGGCGCCGATGTGGTAGTGGAGGACAACCTCTACCAACATGTCCACTCCTTTCTGAACGACTACCTGTACTCACACGCAGTTCGCGCCCCGGAGGAAGACGACCTCGCAATGGAGTTCAGCCAGCACCTGGATGGTGACCTCGATCTGGACGACGGCGCCATCAGCGACACGACCTCAGACGACGCGTCTGAGGATGCTGGACAGCCGCAACCGTTCCCAGACGTGGTAACCGAACCGTATCAGCTAACATCGTTTCAAGTGGACGTGCTCCGGCGTCGTATCGCCACGGGCACCTGCACCAAGATCAAGTTCACCACGGTGGACCGTCCGACAGCCGTTTTCATCGGCGATGGCACCTTCTGTAGTGCCATGCTGTACGGCTCCTCCGACCTCGTGATATCGGACTCGCAACAGGACTCTGGCTGGGCGTCGATGCTCGCACACATGCGTGCATCGCACTCGTCGTGGAACAACGACGCACACGGGCTCGATCCGAACCGCGTGCCGATCTTCGCACAACCAGTCAAGGGCGTAGGCATCGTCAACCTCTGGCTGTTGCCTCCCGACCAGCTGATTCAGATGAAGAAGAAGCATCGGGGATTCTTGGGCCAATCAGCAGAGGGACATAACCTCCAGCCATGGAAGACGGTCAAGCCGACGCCTCCGACCTCAGCGCCGAGTAGCCCTGGGGAGCCGGAGGCCGAACCGACCAGCCAACAGCAGATTAAGGCAAAACAACCATCGTTCGCAACCCCAGTCGCCGCAGGCGGCGCTGGAATTGCGGGGGGCGAGAGTAAGCCTCAATATGAACTGACATCGGCACCAGACACCAGCGAACCTCATTTCGGGGCATCGGGGGACCAATCTCCAATTTTCAACGTTTCATCAGGCGAGACTTCAGCTATCGAGCAGATGGCCAATGCTATCTCGCGCGCGCTCGGAGACAACCGGGACAGCAAGAACGATTCGACGATGCACCACGTACACGGATCTGACTCTCAGGTACCTCTACAGATACTCGCCGACGGGTCCCGACGTGGCAAGACGGATCTGCAGCGTATGACGCCGGACGACTTCTCCAGCACCTTCAGCCAGGATGCGGACGGCAACGTCGACGCTAAGGAGTTCTCCCGAGACTCGCTACAACGTCTGTACACGCACAACCTGGATTACAAGCAGTCTTCGATCAAGAACAAGGAGTCCGACAAGACCATTACGGACGCTCTGAAGAAATGCAGCACTCGCCCGACCTATGTGCCGTTCGTGCAGTGGTTTCATAACGAGTGGGTGCCGACTGTGCTTCCCCACTACACGACGAAGCTGCAGTCGCAACTGAATGACATCATGATTGAGAAGGGAAAGCTGAGGAAGGTTGGTGACCAAGCCTCGGGATACATTGATCTCGCCGCTGGATTCAAGGCCTACTCCGGCACCAAGAGCTTGACTTCAACCGGTGATGACGAGAGGTTCTCTGAGGTAATTCCCTTCTTGGGGCAGGCCCACGTCGAGCTATGGACGAAGGCCGAGGGCGGAGGCGGAGTATTGCCACCGTTCAACCACCCACCGATCTCGCACGCTGAATTCGCATTCTACTGCATCTGCCACGACAAACTCATGACGGGGGCACAGCGGAGACAGGTCGAGCACATCGTGAAGACGGAACTAAAGAGCATCCCCGACCATCTGTACCTGAAGATCGAGAATGGCGGCAAGACCACCGAGCCGCTCAAGACTCACCACTTGGTACGCTGGCAGGCTGAATGGGCTAAGCAAAAGACACTCCATCCCGAGCAACGCGATTCCGATTGGGTTCGCTGCGCCAAATACCTCTACAGCCTCCCAGAGAACGTCGTTGAGGCGATCTGGGATCATGCTGGCGAGCTTCTCATGCACGAGCCAGACATCGACGATCTGGTGACCCGTGCGCAAGCCGCTCTGGTTCTGTGCAAACCGGCCCGCAACTTCACTCGCAGTGAGGTCTTCACAAAGAACTCGAACAAGTCCGGATCCAAGGGCGGTCGAGGCGGCCGGGAAGTCCAGCAGCAGCAGCAAGAGGAGGAGAAGGAGGTCAAGAATCAGGAATCCAATGGCAATGGCAAGGGTAAGAACAAGAAAGGTAAGGGCAAAGGCAAGGGCAAAGGTAAAGGAGAAGGCAAGGGACCACCAAAGGAGCCGCAATGGAATCAGGTCGATACGCCTGGGTACACTCCCAATGAACTCGGCGACGGTCCCTGGAATGACGACTCCAAGATCAGCACGCTCTTCCCAGGCCTCAAGACGCCATGCAGCGACATCATCTGCACGGACCCAGACTGCATCAAGGAGGCGAATGCCTTCGTGGACTTGAACAAACCAGGCCCCTGCGGCAAGGTCTTCGACATCGGCCGCACCGCGCCGTACCGACACAACATCTCCATGTGTACGTTTGCTGCCTGCAAGCGGTGCAAGCTTCACGAGCAGCCCGGGATTAAGAGTGTCGCTCACGGAGCCGAGATTCTACGAAGAAAGTACGGGGCCACGCACCTGAACAAGGCTTCGTTCGGCAAGGGCAGCCCGTATAACGGAGTCGCGTCAAGGCAATGGTCGGAGGACAAGAAGGAAAAGTTTAAGAAGTTGGAGGCCGCGCAGGAGAAGGCGGGCCTGTTGAAGGATCGGGACAAATGAAACTGTGCGGCGGGGCTTACCACCTCGTCGCACCAAAGGGTAATTAACGTGGGGAGTGTGGTCGCTGACCGAGTCGACTGCACTAATCCCGGCTTATCTCGATCGCCGGACACTCAGGTTCTTGACGCCTGTGACCGTCCTCAACACACAACGAAAAATAGGGGCGAGGGTCGATCCGAAGCAGGAAGCGCGGGCATACCGAGGGATGTGGGTCCCGAGGCAGCCGGGCTAACGGCGGGAGAAAGACTCAAGCTTAGGAAACAGAAGCACAAGCCGGCGCGAGGACGCCACGCATGGTACGACGCTAACCGGCGAGTGCACGAGGTACATTATTTGGTCCAGCTAGACGAATCCAGCAGCACGGGCAACGCTGGGGGCGCTGACAACGACACGTCAGAGCTGGGACAGGTAGAGTACGATCGCGACAACGACCAGGCCAGAGAGGAATTAAATCGACTGCGGCTCTCGCTGCTGCAGTTATCCCTGGCCGCGTCTGTCACTGCCGAGCTCGAAGACCTAAGGTCGGACGAGGAGAGGCAGGCAGATAACGTCGTCTTCGGCCCACACGACCCACTTCTGGGCCCGGCCGACATGGATCGCGAGGCGGAGAAGGACGCATTTTCGCTGGCAGGGTGCTTGGACCACACGGGATTCGTGGTGGAAACGGCACCCGACATCGGGTTCTTCTCTCAAGAGTATATAGAAGCTCATCCAAAGACTCTGTTCGTGTACGCCGACATGGCTGCCCCGGACGAGGGCGTCAAGCAGGTTAATGACGCCATTTCCAAGGATGATCGACGCTTCTGTAAGGGAGTGCCGCTGGCACGTGTCTGCCGACCACTGGCTAACACGTTGCCGTATCCGGTGTGCACTTCTGATGGAAAGGCGCTAACCGACGGCACATCGGGACGGAACAAATTGAGGTTCCAGAAGGTCACTCGACGAATTTTGAGTCGAGCACGGTCCAACCGCATCGACAGGGTGTTGTTGATGCCTGACGACCGCTACGATGTGCTCCAAGACTTCACGCTGAAGGCTCCAGCCACGGCCGCGGCTTTGGATGCGCAGATCAACTGCGTACGTAGGCGCGCTAATAACTTCGTTCCGAAGGCTGCGAAGGTGTTCGACTCGTCCAAAACGACGTGGCACGGCCACGACGCCGAACGACAACTGAACTCCAAGCCGAACGACTACATCGAGCTAGGTGAGACGGAGGTGAGCAATTACTGGGGGCGCCGCTCTGATCGAGAGGACGGCGTCAGGACCCTGCAAGCCACTCTAAAGCACCCAATCCACCCTGGAGACGATTCTGGCTGGGGAGCCGGGATGGTAATGTCTGACCAGGTGGGAGCATACGCGTGGGGCCGTACTCACGACGGTGAGGGTCCATTCGTAGTGTGCATCGATGAAGGATCTACGGGACTGCCAGGAAGTGTGACCGGCTACTGCGACATCTCTATAGTGATGGCACTGGGGCTGAAGTTGAACACTCGGCACCGCGTCAAGGTGAAGACTGCAGGCGCAGATGGCAAGGAGTGCGTACACATGACGTACGGCTCTGTTCGAGCCAACTTCACCGTCGCTGGACAGCCGCTTGGCATGCAGACGTACTTTGTCAACAGGCTACCGGGCAGTACAGGATTAATATTAGGAATGAATGAGAAGCGAAGGCTCAACATCGACACCGTGTGCTCGAAGCTGGCCGCGCCACAGGGACCGCGTCTGAAGTTCACCTACCCAGGTGTGGACGGAGGAGCATCGGAGGAGGTGCTCGTCGACGCGATCAAGCGACCTGCGGTGTGTCCACTCAAAAGCATGCATAACGACGTCGATGGCTACTTGAACGAGCTCAAGGTCAGCGAGCATGACGCTCTCCAGGAGATGCACTGCCAGATCGGCGAACTCGAGCACGGGGACGTGACGCTACCGTCGGACCTCACTGAGGCCGGCCACTTCCTCAACTACATCGAGTCCTTCAACGAGGAGCGCTTCGACGCAATCGCTGGGGCAGTACAAGACATGAACGAGCTGAGTCTCTTCGTGCAGCACGAGACCGGGTTCGCAGAACCCGTCGACTTCGAGATGCTGGACGGGGACGAGTTCGACGCTCTCGCCGGCGAAATTATGGCGGCGGAATGCGACGACGGCTCGCATCAGGACGCTCTAGCTCTGGACCTGCACGCTTTGGACCGCGGGGACACCAACGAGCTTGGAGTCAAGGCGATCGAGGAGGTTACTGTCACCGATGAGGAGATCAAGGAGTTGCTCAAGGACTTCGAACCAGACACCTATCCCAAGGAATTCGGTATATGCCCGGACTTCGTGGAGAAGCTTAAGAAGCGCGACCCTGCGGCGGAAGCGCTCTTCCAACGGTGCAATGACTTCTGGGAGCAATCGGGACGGTGCGGAAACGAAAAGGAGATGCACTATGATAATTTGAAGGGACCTGAGGTCGAACTGAAGCTGCGGGATGATAAGAAGGATGTTTCCTTCTACCACGCTGCTCGATACCCGGCCGCGATGAGGCGAATTGCGGACGAGTACATCGACAAGCTCGTAGCGCGGGGTTTCATCGAGCCCGCGACGTGCAGTAAGTGGGTCTCGAGACTGCTCTTCGTGCGAAAACCGTCGAAGCCGACGGACGTCAAGCGCGACGATAACGGGAATGTGATCTCGGTCAAGGATCCAGGGTTTCGAGTGTGTGTCGACGCAAGGCGCATGAACTCCATCGTCGAGTCGACGCACGTCAACCTGCCTTCGGTCACCAGCGTGATGAACGACCTTCCAGAATCATTGAACGGGGGACGTGCACCGATTACATCTGGCGACAAGGCCAGGTACATGAACGTGTGCGACTTCACGCACGGTTTCCACTCGCTACGCTACAAACCGGGGCTATCAAGGCATCTGAACACATTTTCCAGCCACCGGGGCAACTGGAGCTGGACGGTATGCACTCAGGGCCAACAGGCATCACCATCGGTCTACGTCCACGCAGTGACTACGATTCTTAACAATTATGGGATCTGCGCCGGCGAGCGACGCGACGTCTCTCAGATGACTGAGAAGGGCCGGCTGATGCACGACATCTTCTCTCGAGACAACACGGCGACCCAATTCAAGGGCACCGAGTTCGAGAAGTACGGGGATTGGTCATATCTAGAGACAGAGGAGTCCTGCAAGGAGGACGACTATAACTGGTGTCTGAGCTACGTCGACGACACGGTTGCTCTGGCCAGGGACCTGCGCCAGTGCGATCGACGGGCTTGGATGCTAATGTACGTCGCAACCGAAACAGGATTATGGCTGGCGCCACATAAGTGCCACACGCACGTCCGCGCGGCCGACCTACTCGGCAACACCTTAGCGTTGGTCGACGGTGACATCCGCATCTATGCTCAGAGACATAAGGTGGCAGCAGTCATGAAGATGCCGGAGCCCAAGCGCGATCGACGACAACTTCTGTCGGCGCTGGCATCGGCATCGTGGTGGCGGAAGTCAATTCCAGGCTTCGCCAAGATCACTGAGCCCCTCTACGCCCTCACGGCGGCGAGCAAAGTGGTCAAGAAGGACTGGTCGGACATGCACAGTGACGCCTGGCTCAAGCTGAAGCAGGGCATCAGTCGGGCGACCTGTCGGTACCCGAACAACGTCAATCTGCAAAAGGTAATTGTGACAGATGCTGCTCAAGGCAAAACTCTGCCGGACGGCACCATCGACGGGGGCGGCCTAGGAGGATTCGTCGCACAGATCGACGACCGCAGCGGCATGCTCCAACCCCTGGGTTTCATGGCACGACCATTGGTGGGCAACGAGAAGCACATGTCTCCTCGTGAACTGGAACGACGGGCGATCATCGCTACATGCCATGCCTTCTCGGACGAGGTCATGGGCACGAGGGTCGTCTGTCAGGTTCGTACCGACCACCAGGGACTCACATGCCTGCAGGTAAACGACAAATCAGGACAAATCTCTCAGACGGAAGGAACAGAACTACGTTTTCTCAACAAGATGAGGCTGGACGTGTGCTATGTACCAGGCATCTCTCCAGTAATGGCCACGAGCGACCTGCTTTCAAGAAATGTGCCGACCTCGGCAGACCAGATCGGCGCATTTGAGGGCGGGAGCAGGGACAAACCGTGGGGCATTGGACCTATCGACGAGATGGTGGGTCACCGAGACGACGTAAAATTAATTTCGTTGACACCGGACGACACCAGCAAACTACGGCTGGTAAACCCCGATATTAGTTGGGACGGACCGTCCCACGACCGGGAAGTGGGCGAGGTGTGCGTGTTAACCATGCCACGACCACCGTCTGACGCTGAGGACAACGAGTTGGGGATCTTCGAGTGGGCAAGCAATGTATTTCTGCAGTGCGAGTCTTCAGAGGCTGACGTCTACATCGACGGAGGCTGGCAGACACCGGAGGTGTACGTGGTCAACCACGTGGGCGAGACCAACGAGTACGTCGAGCTCCTGTCCAAGACATCACTTGGCCCGCTGAACCCAATCGAGGCGGAAGTGAAATCGGCACCCAACATCCTGGAGACGGACGAGATCACGACCCTCAAGAACAAGATCACCTATCCGGAGGGCAGTTTCGCTCGTAAAATCTGGAACAGGTGGCACGGACAGGCGTCCATGGACGAGATCAGGGCGACCAACGTGCACTTCCCAAAGTACAGGGTACGCGATGGTCTACTTCAAAAGGAGGTGCTAGGCAACAATGCCGACCACGTCTATGCCATCGTTGTGCCCGACGACGCTCGAGAATTGCAACGGGCCCTGATTAAGTATTATCACGAGGCTGCGCAGCACCCGGGCGGCGTGACTACATGGAAGATGCTCAGGAACAAATACTGCTGGGGCAGTGCTGGGACAATGAAGAGGCAGGTGCAACACCACTGCGACAGCTGCGACGTCTGCATCAAGTTCAAGTGCGGTAACCACCGGCCTTTCGCCAGCCCAAGGGTGACCATTGCAGCGCCAGTGCCGTTTGCGTCGATTAGCGCAGACTGCTTCGACATGCCCTGCACGACCAACGGCTACGACGGCGTGTTCTTGGTCATCTGCAACTGGAGCAAGTACTGCATCCTCATCCCGATGAAGCTGAAGGGCCTCACGACACCATCATTCACCAGGATGTACCCCGAGCACAACAAGAAGACCACGGCGTGGAGCGCCGAGATGTTGGCATACAAGCTCTACAAGCGACTGTTCAGCATCTTCGGACTACCATTACACATTCGGACCGACGGTCAGGCTTCGCTGATTAAATCCGTGTGGCCTCACTTGATGAAGCTGCTCGGAGTGGAGCAATTGGTGGGCACGGCGATGTCGAGCTCATCGAACGGCATCTGTGAGAGGAAGATCAAGGACCTCAGACGGATGTACCGTCCCGTAATGGAACGGGGCGGGGCTCCGTCGTGGAAACTGGCGACCGTGGCAGTACAGGTGGCGTCGAATAATACACCGAACGAGCACGAGATGACTCCCGAGCAGATCGTGTTCAGCTTCTTGCCTCGACGCGTGCAGGACCTTCTACACGATGTCTCTGCACTACCAGATTCGACTCTCAAGCGTCTTCTCGAGGACCGCAACGCCATCATCGAGGAGATCCGGCTGCAGAATGCTGATGCACAACAGGCGGCCACGGAGAAGCTCATGGAGAGGCAGGCGAGTAAGTATCGAGATCTTCCTGCGACTTGGGGAGAGGAAGGACGCACCTTCTGGGTATGGTTGAAGGAGAAGTACTACTCACGTGCTCAGACCAAGAAGAAGGGAGCCAGCAACAAGCAGCTCAACGTGCACTCCGACGGGCCTTTCGCGGTCACCAAGGTGCACAGCGACAAGATCCACTTCGAGATCGACATGCCTGAATGGATGGCTCGAAGAAAGGACAACCGGTTCACCATCAAGGCCATCCGTGCCATACGAGAGGATCATCCTAACCCCGACACGCACATTCGAGACGCGATCGAGGCTGGATCCTGTGACGACGACCTGGAACCAGGCGAATACGTGGTCACCAAGCTCTGGGCACGACGCTACGACGACAAGCACAAGAGGTACGAGTACAAGGTCATGTGGGCGGGGCTTCCTTCATCGGAGGCGAGCTACGTAGCTGAAGATCAGATCTCAGCTCCCCGTCTCATGGAGGATTTTGACGCTCGGTGCCCGAGAGGCTCTACGAGAACCGACAAGAACGAGGACATCGACGCCTATCTCCGGGCGAAACCGGGATTAATGAGGCTTAAGCCCTCGGCTACGGAAGTCGAGGCTGCTCAGGGCGACGACGGCGAAATGAAGGCCTATACGGCCTCACCAAGGCGAGGACAGCGGCGCGAGGCGACCAAGAGATATGTGGACCGCCCCGCCGCCCCGACAACGACCAGCTCACGAGGACGGCAACGCAAGGCGCCGTCTCGACTACACTTTGGGTTGATGGACCAACGACGTCTACATGATCACCTTCTTCTACTACATGACTTCGACTACGAGCTCTACGAGGAGGCCATTAACGACTGGGACCACACTCAACGTGTGATGAAGCAAGACTACGACTTGGACATTATTGAGGGTTGGAGTGGTGACTACGGCGAGATCACCTACATCAACATCGACGGCAACTCCGGGGCCCCACGACATGATGATGGGCCAGATGGTGGAGGAGCCGCTTCTACGATTGAGGACGCCCGATGTGGCGCGTCCCCCCAGCCATCTGTGGGGGCGTGTACCATATCGTGGTGGGCCGACGCCACTAACTAA
>Ga0115008_10002869_pt1 | contig 14304 bp, 17 predicted proteins | sample FraStrMetagenome_FD_87164 | JGI IMG/M metagenome (GOLD analysis project Ga0115008, IMG submission 87164) | Marine eukaryotic phytoplankton communities from Arctic Ocean - Fram Strait ARC3M Metagenome | ecosystem: Environmental > Aquatic > Marine > Oceanic | place: Fram Strait | collected...
CTAACTTGTATAAGGCTAACTTGTCTAAGGCTAACTTGTATAAGGCTAACTTGACTGATGCAAACTTACTTAAGGCTAACTTGACTGGCGCTGACTTATCTAAAACAAACTTGACTGGCGCTGACTTATCTAAAACAAACTTGACTAGTGTTAACTTGTCTAACGCTGACTTGACTAGTGCTAACTTGTCTAACGCTGACTTGACTAAGGCTGACTTGACTGGTGCAAACTTGACTAACGCTGACTTGACTGGTGCAAACTTGACTAACGCTGACTTGACTGGTGCAAACTTGACTAACGCTGACTTGACTGGTGCAAACTTGACTAACGCTGACTTGACTAACGCTGACTTGACTGGTGCAAACTTGACTGGTGCTGACCTGTCAGAAACATTCTAAATAACATTATAGCTACACAGATGAATACAACTTTACTAACTGTACATTATTCTCTTTAAAGTTACAATAACTCTTAGTAAAGACTATTGGTTAGAGAAAATGGACCAATACAAAATATGTTATCCATTAAGTTTTTTTATAATTACTAACATCTACATAAAAAATATAAGCTATTACTTAGCTTCAAGAATATCCTTAATTTTTTCCAGTGGTTGTCCTTTAATTAAAGATGCAACCTTAGCACATCCTAAATGTAGAAGAGACTTGATGTCCATATAATTTGCGGCCAAAATCAAATCATACAAGTCTTGACGAGTTTCACCAATTCTGTCTACAAATTCAGCATCCCAAGGATCTTTACACACATCTACCATAATCTTAGATTTTAAAGGTTTTGTAATAATGGGTAACTCATTACCCGTATGGTGATTCATATATTCAATAATTACTTTTAATGTAGAATTGGAAACACCGGGCATATGTATTTCAGTGGCGTCAACATCACTATCTAATGCTTGTTTTACTAGCTCAGATGTTAATGCGTAGTTTTTAGATACTAAATGGTCTACACCATCTTTTGAGATTAAATTTAAATACTGTGAAGGATCATATTGTTCTAATGAATTGAATTTTTGTTCATCAATTTGTTGTTCATCGAATTTTTGTTCAAGTTGTTGTTCATCTTGGTTATTCATATTATAGCATATTTTTTTTCAATTTTATTATTAAAACCATTTTAAAGTATTACACCATTTTTGTAGTTGATTGTTATTCAATTTATGTAATCTAACGTTTTCTGAATACCATGTTATTTCATTATCATTTTGTGGTTTAATACCTTGTATAATTTCAGCTATAGTATGGTTAGTACATATAGTATGTTTCATATTCATTAGATTTAATAACCATACTTTTGGTTTTTTTTGTGAAAATTCATACCAAAATATTTTTTTGTATTCATCCCGGTCAGATATACTTAACAAGTTATATTTAACTTCATTAAGAGATCTTAACATAATACTATCATATTCATAATAATATGACTTATCAAATACTAGAAATGGATTATGTGTATCCATACATCGTTCATATAATCCATATTGAACGAAATCTATAAGTGTATCATTATCGATTCTATATGTTGGATCCAACATATATGGATAACACAAATATTGTATAGTAAGATCTGATATAACATCTGGGACATATTTATTAATTAATTTGCGAGTTTGTGTCATGTTATATGTATATTTTTAATCTTTAAAGTTTCATATAAAAATATACATAATGTCAGTTGGAATTCATGTTAGAATTAAACATAAAGTCGATAAAAAGGCAACACCCGAGGAACTTAAAGATAATCCAGAAGTAATATCGGATGGTGTTGATTTACAAAGTAGTATACACCAATATATAAAAGACTTTCCTAAAAGTAAGTGTATTCAGATATTTACGCATGGTCCATCATCAAAACGCATGTGTAGAATAAATATACCTAAATTACACTCTCTTACTAAAACACATAATATATATGTACATAGCACGTATATGACAGCATGGGGCAATACGGAAAAAAGATTTGCACATATATGCGAACAACTAATTACATCGGAAGCTATTAATGCTTGTGGGTTAGTTATTCATCTACCTAAAAATAATCCTAAATTTGTTGTTGAAAATATTAAAAAATGGGTCGGATGTTTATTACCTGATAGTAAAACAAAAATTTTGTTGGAAGTTAGAAGTATTAGGCCTGATGGCGATAATACATATGAAACCCCAGAAAAACTTATTACACTAATCGAAGCTATAAAAGGTTCTGGACTTACCAGTGATAAGTTTGGTATTATTCTTGATACTGCTCATATATATGTTGGATATGCTCCAATAATAGAAGGCAAAGAAGCTGAAGAATATTTATCATCTCTTGACGATTATAAAGAGTGGTTTCCAATGTTACATTTGAATGGTAATTCTTATGATGCTCAAGTTCGAGCTGGTGATAAACACACCACACCTCTTTCACAAAATGATAAAATTTGGGGAGGTATGGAATATGAAAATAGTGGATGTAAAGTCTTCGTTGATAAATATTTATCTTGGGGATCAGATATTATTTTAGAAATAGATCACCATAAAAAAAATCCACGAAAATTTTTATATAATATATAATGGAAGAAAAACATGAAGATATAAAATATGTATGTAAAGATAATAACAATAATGATCCAGAAAGTATAAAAGTTAATAATGGATTTTGTGTTCCAACATTGGAACCTTATGGTGTTACCCAAAATGATTGTGTTGAATCATGTAACATAATGTCTTATGATATGCTACCAGATGTTGTACAAGATAACACTATAAATGGTATATCTGATGTATTTTCATATATATTCTATGGTAATAAAAGGAAAAAAGCAACTCATATATATCATATAAAATATCCTATATTTACTGAAGATTTAACAGATTTTATTGAGTTTTGCAACAACAAAAATCGAGTACTGATGTCTATAGCTATTCGCCAATTTAAAGCGCAAGGTACATTTATAGATGTGTTTGCGGCCGCATTTACCGAAGTTACAGGGCAAAATATACCAGATATTGAAATTCATAAAATTATGAATAGTATAGTACATATCAATATGGTTGAAGAACAAGATGATGAAGATGTATATTTTGGATATGATGTTGTTAATAAAATTCACACTAACTATATAGATAATGGTTATTATGAATTTACCAACGTTAATGGTATGTATGTTGAGTATAACCATATTTCTATAGCAATGATTAGAAAATATATTTACATTAATACACCAGGTCATGTTATTGCGTGTGTATATGAACCAAGAACAAGGCAAATAATAGTTTTTGAAACAGACACCCATAACCCATTTAGTTTAACTAATGTTTATAAAAAATTATTTAATGATGTATTCAATCTTGACGTTGAAGTAATTATGTTTAACTTTGCAAACATGCAAGGTCAAACAGAGTTATGTGCTACGTATACAATGTCAATATTGACATTAGCTATGTTAAACCCAACTGCTGATATTTATCTTCTAATTTCTATGTTTGCAAATAATGAAAGCGCAAAGTATAAACTGTTAGCTTTAAATTTATATAATATATGGTTAAAATATAAAAACAAGCATATAAAATTATCAAAAAAACATAAAATCCTTCCCGATAATAGAATTTTAGAAATTACTGTAAATAAGTTCGTTAATTTTTCAGATGATTATCAATGTGCGTTAAAAACATTGAACATTGTATCAATTTTTGGTGACTACACAAAAGATACTTTCCGTACAAATAAAAAAACACTATATACATTATTAGGCTAATATTAACATGTTAATATTTATATAATGGAAGAAAAACATGAAGAAATAAAATATGTATGTAAAGATAATAACGATAATAATCCAGAAAGTATAAAAGTTAATAATGGATTTTGTGTTCCAACCTTGGAACCTTATGGTGTTACAAAAAATACATGTCTTATGGCATGTATGATACAAAAAAAAGATATGTTACCAGATGTTGTACAAGATAACACTATAAATGGTATATCAGATGTATTTTCATATGTATGGTACGGTAAAATAAAAGCACCTCATATATATCATATAAAATATCCTATATTCACAGAAGATTTGACAAATCTTATTGATTTTTGTAGTAACACAGAACGAATACTATATGCGATTCATACACAGATGCGTTCACATGATACATTTATAGATGTTTTAAACAACTCATTATATGAAGTTACAGGATATAGTTTACCAGATGAACAATATTTAAATATGAATAATAAAATTTATAACATTGAGTTAACAAACGAATATTATTCCAACACTTTATACTGGGGTTACAATAAAAGTGATAAAATATATGATAAATTTATAAATAATGATATGTATGATATTGCAACTATTCCAGGGTTTCATAGAAAAAGTAAACATCAATATGTTATATATGATGAAAAGGTGTATGTAGGTAACTATAGAAAGTATATTTACCTAATTACATTTGGACATGTTATTGCGTGTATATACGAACCAAAAAAGAAAGAAATAATAGTATTTGAAACTGCTAGCAGTAATCCAAAAAAAAGGCAAAAAGTATTTGTTAAGTTATTTAATGTTATATTCAATCTTAAAGTTAATGTAGTGATGTTTGACTTTAAAAAAATGCAAGGCAATACACCACTATGTGCCACATATACATTATCAATATTAACATTAGCTATGTTAAATCCAACTGCTGATATTTATCTGCTAATTTCTATATTTGCAAATAATGAAAGTGCAAAATATAAATTGTTGGCTTTAAATTTGTATAATATATGGCTGTCTGAAAAAAAGAAAGACATTGAAGCAAACGGTCGAGAAATAGATATGTCATTGCTACAAATTAGTAAAGAAAAATTTACTAATGATAGACCTAACTTAAATGGACAAGAAATGTTTGATATTATACATGGATTTAAGGATTACACAAAAGATAATTTTGTGTAATTATATATAATTTAGAATAACATTACGTATATCAGAAATTGGTAATAATGATTTCATACAGTTATTCATGTAATATTTACATATACCACAATTAACTACAGGTAGTTTACAACATGAATAACAATGTGTAATATATGCGCAGTTACATCTGTTATATTGTTTGCTATACTCATCGTAACAAATTTCTGTTTTACATATACTACATGCAATTAAATGTCCTCTTAATATATTATTAGTTTCTAATGTTCTAATTGATATACTTAGTTCTCTTTGCATATCAACTAATTTATGCCATATTAATTCTTTTGGACTATTATACGTAACATCACCTATTAATTCTGTACATGTTGTCATATCTATAATTTTTTTTTCAATATTTTTACATAAAAATATTAAAAAAAAAATGTTAATATAATGTATCAACACTCAGAAGATTTTATTTACAATATAAGTTTAACTAAATTTAAACAAATTTATGATAATACAAATAATTTATTAGAATATTTAAAAACTAATTATGTAGATCAAATTGGATGGGATTTAGAAAATGATGATGAACTTCGCATATTACAATCATTAATTAAAGATAGACATAATACAGAATTTCCAAATTATGTTGAAGAAGAAGAGAAAAAGTTTCCAGATGTAATTAGAAATAGTTTTATTGATAATCCAATAAATTGGATTTTTGGATCATCTGAAAAAATAAATTACCCATTCCCGCAAGAATATATGGATATTTTAAATGGACCACATAAATATAAATTTCATGATTATATGAATTATTCTGCTGTAGATTGTATTACATATTTGTCTATGTTTGGTGGCTCCTTAAAGATGCTTAAAAATATAAATTTACCGAATACAACAGTGGAACGCATTAATATTAAACCTTGGGGAAGATATAAAGAATGGATATTTGTAAATAATGTTACAAATGTAAAAGTTAAGCTAAAGGAATATGTAGATTCTGGAAAACATTGGCAATATCCTGGTATGCATGAGAGTTGGCAGCAAAGTAAAGGAAAAAAATGGAGACCGGCATATATTACTGATCAACATTTTCCAATATTGATAACAGATTATATTGAAGAATTTGGATACGACGCAGCAATTGCTGAATCATATTCAAATAGCCATTTAACTGATGTTGGTTTAGAACCTGGTGATCCGGTAAAGAATACTGAATTCAGTATTCTTAAAAATATAAGTCATGTTATAAATAATGGCGTAAATTCATATCATATCATATTACTCAATATAAAAGAATTTAATGGGCCAACATTAATTAAAACTGGTGGCCATTTGGTAGCTTTAATTTTAGACCGGATTAGACAAAAAGTTGTATATTTTGATCCACATGGTAGTAATAAAAATGCTATTCACAATTTTTATGCAATTCACCTAATATTAGGTCAGTATGTAACAAATGAAATTGACAGTTGGACATTTGAAACTAATACAAATCATGAAACATCAATTTGGCAAATGAGTGATATGTTTTGTCAAACATGGTCTATTTTGTTTAGTATATTGTATATTATAAACCCAAATTTAGATATGATATCTCTATATACAACATTTAGCAATGGCGACGATGTACGATACTTATTGTTATTTACATTTTTATACTGGACATGCAATGATAGAAAATACACGCCGGATAATATGGCAAGCATGAAATTAAACCGTCAATACGCTCCAAATAGAAATGTAATGGAGAGTATATTCCAACCGTATGATAATACTATTGATATTCTTATTAAGAATATAAAAAAACATTTTAACTTAGTTAAATAATATATTTTTCTCTAATTTTATATTTTTTTTTAATTAAGTATGCTATAAATGTAGATAATAATATGCCGCTAACTATAAATAAATAATTATACTCATCATTGCTTGTTATATATATAATTAAAATAATTATATAACTAATTATTATTGCAAATAGTATTCCAAGTTTGTAGTTTATGTTCATTATATATTGTTTAAAAAAATATGGTATAAGTAATAATGAATTATATTAAACTAAAACTTGGTGATGATTTAGGTTGTATAGTTTTTAATTATATAGAATGTGACGGTTGTACACAAAGATTAAATCAACAAACGTTTGAACATCCAAAGTGTTCATTAAAAATTTATACAATATATAATGAAATAGATTTGTATAATATGCAATATATTTATACTACAAAATATCGTAATAGTTATTCAGGAATATATGTAGATATATTAGATTCATCAGTACGTTTTGTAGTTGCTGTTCAATCAACTATTGGTAGTTTACCTGGAAAATGTAAACCAGTTATTATCTCCACATGTAGCATATGTTATCATTATATGATGAGATGTTTAAATATAGAAACTACAACCGAGATGTTAATACATATTTCAGAACAATTTAAAATTTATGGTAATAAAAACATATCAACTTTAGCAAATTATATAACTAAAGAGGCATCATATATTCAACTATAATTTGCCTTATATTTTTTGAACAACTTACCCATTCATTTTTTATATATTGCATACATAGTTCGTCATTATTCCAATTATAATCTTCTATATGCCATGTTGTCTGTTTATATTCTGCTTTTAGCGATTTTCGAAATCCAGCATATTGAGATCTTGTAGGTGTAAGCATATCGACAATATAAATAAGAATTCTACCTTTGTTTTGGGGTGAATCTAATCTAAATATACGGTTATTTGTTTGAAGAAATCCGTTTCTTCTTGGGCTAGCAAATATACTTGCTGTGTATCGACTATAACTTAACCCAACACTACCACATGCATATGTTAATAGGCATATCATGCCTTTGTGTTTAGCATTATCGCGCTCTTCTTGTTTTGATTTACCCTGCACGGAGTAAACTTTGCTTTCTGGTGCATCTATACCAATATTCCCCAATTCAGACTTAATAATAGGAATTAATGCGTCAATTAGTTCTACACGATCTAAAAATATAAAGGTAGCATGTCCATGTTCAACGCACCATTTAGCTTTATTCACAATAAGTTTAGTTCTATATGGATCTTTTACAAACTGATTTATCATCAAAGGGTTGCTTACAACAGATTTACCATCTACTTGCATAGTTATAGTATGTGTGTATTCATCTGGCCCATAATAACACACTTTGTATGCATCAACAACAATATGTGACATATTAACTATAGCTTCCATGGAAGGAATTTCATTAATCATAATTATAGGATCACCTAAGTACAAATGAGCAATTTTATCCATTTTATCAAGACGATGATTACACGTACCGGACATTGCTAATGTCCTAAGAGATCTGGCTTTCCTAAATATTACTGATTTTCTTTCGGTGCATATAGTTTGTATCTCATCAATTACAGTAAATCCAAACTGACTAAAATAAACTTTGGATGTTACAGTATACCATTTTTTATTAAGCGCTTTAAATTTAAAAGTAGGTTTTAATAGTGAGTCACTAGATGCTAAGATCACATGACCATCTGTTTTTTTCTTACCAGAATAATATCCGATATGAATGGTTGGCATCCAAGTTGTAATAGCTGCAGCCCATTGAGGAATTAAATTGGCTGGTAATATAATAAGTGTTTTAACTGAAAATATTTTTATAAATTTCATAGCTACAAATGTTTTACCAAGACCTGTTTTAAGTTGCATGTTGCATGATGCTATTCCGTCATTTATTCTTTCTTTTGTAAAAATATTTTGTTGAAGCCATTCAACTGTTTTTACTTGATGTGGTCTCAATGATAAAGGACATGGGTCACGTACAATTATTGGTTGACCGTCACTAATATGACATTGTGGTATATTAATACCATTATCTTCCAGTAGTTCTATAGCTTTCATATGTGCACATGATACCATTTTAGTTTTTTTATCATAGATATAGCCAAGTATTTGTGTTACAGATTTATTAAATCCTACATGTCTACAAACAAAATTCTGCTTTCCAAGTTTTTGAAATATGTTATAAGGTATATATACACCAAATTTATTCATTATAAATATAGTTTACCTCCATTTAATATAATGGAAAAAAAACATGAAGATACAAAATATGTTTGTAAAGATAGAGATGATAATCATCCAGAAAGTGTAAAAGTTAATAATGGATTTTGTGTTCCCACGTTGGATTGGGATGGTGATTCTAAAAATGATTGCATTACATCATGCAATATAGAAAATGAAGATATGTTACCAGATGTTATACGAGATAATACTATAAATGGTATTTCTGACGTATTTTCATATGTTTTTTACGGTAAAATAGTTACACCTCATATATATCATATAAAATATCCTATGTTTACAGAAGATTTAACAAACTTTATAGATTTTTGTAATAACACAGAACAAGTATTGTTTGCATTTGTAACAAAGAGATTTTCAAGAGGAATTTATACTTTTTTGGATGTTTTAAAAGAATCATTTAGCAAGGTTACAGGATTAACCTTACCATATGAATATTATAATTCCATGAATGACAAAATTATTAATATTTATACGAGTGAATCGATGAATCTTGATAAGGATTATTGGGGTTATAATAATTTTGACAATATCTATGATAAATATATACATAACTGGCACAGGTATGATCCAGCATATGTTCCATATCTAAGAAATAGACAATTATTTGTTGAGTATAGTGGAAGAGTTAATTTAGATAAAGATAAACAGATTAGAAAATATATTTACCTTTATACACCGGGTCATGTTATTGCGTGTGTGTATGAACCAAAAACAAACCAAATAATAGTATTTGAAACAGATAGTTATAAACCTCTAAATGACCTAGAGATGTATACTAAGTTATTTAATGAGGTTTTTAACCTTGATGTAAATGTAATAATGTTTGACTTCAAAAAAATGCAAGGTAATACACCATTATGTACTATATACACATTGTCAATATTAACATTAGCTATATTAAATCCATCTGCTGACATTTATTTATTAATTTCTATGTTCGCAAAAAATGAAAATGCAAAACATAAATTATTAGCTTTGAATGCATATAATATATGGTTATATAGACATCCCATTAGAGATTCCGAAAAACTAACTCCATTGAGCCTTGATGAAGCTACTATGTTTAGGATAATACCATTTCGACATTCTGCAGAATGTTTATTAAATGTTGCGTCTGGATTTCGACAATACACAAAAAATCATTTTCGTGTTAAAAAAAAATAAGCTATTCGCACACTAAAGTATACTTAATGTATTTTTTTTTTGCGTAATATAATGGAAGAAAAACATGAAGATACAAAATATGTTTGTAAAAATAGAGATGATAATAATCCAGAAAGTATAAAAGTTAATAATGGATTTTGTGTTCCTACATTAGAACCATATGGTGTTACTAAAAATGATTGCTATGTAGCATGTAATATACAAAAAAAAGATATGTTACCAGATGTTATACGGGACAATACTATAAATGGTATTTCTGACGTATTTTCATATGTAATGTATGGTAAAACAAAGGCACCACATATATATAATATAAAATATCCAATATTTACAGAAGATTTAACAGATTTTCTTGATTTCTGTAACGATACAGAAAAGGTATTATATGCTATGTTTATACAAGTTTGGTCTAATCTAACATTTATAGATGTTTTAAAATCTTCAATTAATGAAGTTACAGGACACAATTTACCAGATGAACATTATAATGATATGTATAGTAAAATTACTAATATTTATCTACACAATACAATGCATAATAATACAAACTATACAGGTTATAATTTAGTTACTAAAACTTATGAAATATTTAAACACGGGAATACTCATGATATTGCGTATATACGTGGAAATGATGGTAGAATTTTATACATTAAATATACAGACGAACAGTTCGTCTTCTCTAAAAGGTATAGAAAATATTTCTATATTAATACCCCACTTCACGTTATATCATGTGTATATGAACCTAGAACAAACCAAATAATAATATTTGAAACAAGCGTCATTGACCCATTGAAAGAAACTACGTTTTATAGAGAATTATTTAATAAAATTTTCGGTTATGGTGTTGAGATAGTTATGTTTAATTGGGAAAACATGCAGGGAAACACGATATTATGTTCTACATACACGTTGTCAATATTGACATTAGCTATATTAAATCCAACTGTAAATATTTATTTATTAATTTATATGTTTGCTAAAAACAGAAATTCAAAACACAAATTATTAGCTTTAAATTTATATAATTCATGGCTATGTAAAAAAGCTAAAGTTACTTCTAAACAACGCTTGATACATAATTCGAATTATGTATCAAGCTTTCGGTTGAGTGAAAGTAAATTTATAAAAGGAATTGCACATTTATCTTTGGATCCAACAGAAACTTTAAAAATTGCTTTTAGTTTTCGGGAATATACAAAAAATGATTTTTACACAAAAAAGAAAATGATAGTTGCATCAAATATGTTATCAAATACCTAGCTCAATATTATCACATTTTTATGCCAGTATTTGAACATTAGACCAAAAAGTACACCTCCACCACCCAATAAACCTAATGCCATATTATCTACATCATAAGTGTTGGTAACTTTAAGTATAGTCATTGTTATAAAAATTAAAATTGTAAGTACACACAAACCAAGAGCGATTCTATCTTTCATTATATATAGAATTAAATAAAATTCCAAATATCTTCAAAATCTGAAACTAAATCCACATACATGTCAAATGTAAGTTTAACATTTTGATGTTATTATAGATCCGCATATCGTTAGTCCATTATCTTGGCGATACCAAATTTGACATACAACCATAACATTACATCCAAGATCTAAATAGATAATCACATTTAAAAAATGAATATTCATTTTTTAAATAACATGTTTCCAGTTGTATTTTGTCGAGATCTAAATTCGTCCATATACCATATGTATGATCTGGAAATTGGTTCTTGATTCTTAAATACAATAACATCTCTGTATTCTGGAGGTCCCCATTCAAATATATTGTGATGACAATTACCATAACGCTCGTAATCATCACAATGGTACCCATCACGATTACAGTAGTTATATACTTGCCATTTTTTAACAATAACATTTCTCCAAGTTAAAACTGGTTGATGGGTAATATTACCCAACTGATTTATATAACACCATTTATTAAATATGGTTTTTTCAATAAAAACTATCATTAATTTAGTTTTACTAAAATCATATTTTAGTTTTTTGTTTTTATTCAATGGTGATATATCAAAATTTAAATTTGTTGCTAGATTTTTATCAAAGGGAGTATATTCAGACATCAGTATAGATGGAGGTATATTTCCATAAACGCCTATTAAAATTACTAATTCCACTGGTAAGATTTTTTCCATATGTATGTTTATAATGTCTTTATTAAGATTTACCGTTATATGTTGATTGTTCATAATAATGTAGTGTTTTAATCAATTTTATAAAATTGATTAAAACACTTAAAAAATTGAATAGTTATGATTATAATTATGGCAGCACAAAACGGTATATTATTTCAAGCTCTTAAATCAACCCATAAATCATGGAGATCAATTTTAATATATGATGCAGAAAAATTAACTAGCACCTTTGAACACCTTCAAGAACTAATAAACTTGAATGAAAAAATAATACCTGATGTATCCAACATTTTTGAGTTTGCAAAAATACCACTAAGTAATGTAAAAATAGTAATTATTGGTCAAGATCCGTATGAAACACCTGAACATAAAGCACATGGTATAGCTTTTAGCGCTATGGGTGAAGTATGTCCCAAAAGTTTAGGGCGAATATTTAATGTTATTGAACATAATAAATTATTTCATAATAACATACCAACGAATAATAATTTATCATCATGGAATCAACAGGGTATTTTGATGATAAATTCATCACTGACAGTGAAACCATATTCACCAAAATCTCATAAAAATTTGTGGAAAGATTATATTACTGGTATGATTAAAACGTTGGATATTTATTTTAAACTAAAAGCAATGAATGTTCATTGGTTGTTGTGGGGTAAAGATGCTCAATCATTAAGTCCCTGCATAAATTATGGAACAAAGTTAACATGGTGTCATCCAGTAGCAATGAAATCTCCCAGCTTCATTAAATGTCCTCATTTTCAAATAGTATCTGAAATATATCCAAATTTATGGTGGGATACTGATGAATGTAAAGAAATAGTTCACTGGTATACAGATGGTGCATGTAAAAATAACCAATTCGCAGATAAAGCAACAGCTGGGTGGGGATTTACTATGATGACTAAACTTCGCAATGTTCACCATGAAGGATCTGGAAATGTTTTGTCTGCAAGAGTGAAATACAAAGGTAAAATAATTGACGCCAGACCTACCAGTCAGCGTGCTGAAGGATTAGCATTGTTAAATTGCATAAAATGTATATACTATAGCGGTATTCGAGCGCAACATATAATTAATACAGATTCTCAGTTTTGGATGAATATGTTAGAAGAGTGGATGGAAAAGTGGGTTAACAGACAGCTAAGTTGGGATGAACACAAAAATTCAGATATAACATATTTGTTATATAATTGGTGGATTAAATTAAATAAGTTTACATCTGTTACTTTACGTAAAGTTCAAGCACATCACGATTATAGTAGACCACAACAAATTGGTCAAGAACAGATGGATCATGATGGTAATAGAATTGCTGAAGAGTATGCTGAAGCTGGAATATAATATTTTATATTATATAATGGCTAATAAAACAACATACGACGATAGAGATTTATTGGTAGTCAATATATGCGACCTAAATATACATTTACCATGTATATTTAAGCATACATTATTACATGTTCAAGATCAGAAAGGTGAAGCAACATGCGTAGCGTATGTTGCGGCAGATATATTAAAATATTATAATATACATGTAAATCCAGACGATATTTACAAACAGCGGTTGGATACTAAATCAGACGGAATGTATTGTCGAACTGCTATGAAAATTTTACAATCATATGGTATTTGGAAATATGCTAGGGCTGAAACAATTTTAGATGTAAAAGTATCGCTGTATTTATCAGGACTTGCTATGATAAATGTTCCTATGTATAACATAGGAACGACTATGTGGAAACCCGTGGTAAGAAGTCAAAAAATACACAACGGTCATGCTATGACAATAGTTGGATGGAATAAAATTGGATTTATATTAAAAAATTCATGGGGTGTAGATTGGGGAGAAAACGGATACACAATATTTCCATATGAAGATTGGGGTAGACATTGGGTTGTATGGGTAACTATTTGCAGACATTCATACTCAGTAGCATTACCAAAATTAAGAAAAAAATGTTGTATACTGCTATGACGAATCACAAAAAG
>Ga0115008_10002871_pt1 | contig 14302 bp, 11 predicted proteins | sample FraStrMetagenome_FD_87164 | JGI IMG/M metagenome (GOLD analysis project Ga0115008, IMG submission 87164) | Marine eukaryotic phytoplankton communities from Arctic Ocean - Fram Strait ARC3M Metagenome | ecosystem: Environmental > Aquatic > Marine > Oceanic | place: Fram Strait | collected...
ATAAATTCAATAATAAAAGTTGATTATGCTAAGTTTGGCTTCTGGTCGCACTTTCATTCGATCGCTACTTTGCGGTTTGCAACCCGGTTCGCGCTCGCAACCTCAGAAGCCAGCGTAACACCACAAGACTAGTCGTGTGCTGCTGGGTGCTAAGTTGTCTACTTGACATTCCTTCGTTTGTGTTTCGAGGTCTTGTTTCAGATAACAATGATTACGAAATGGGCATAAATTCTACGGAGGTAAAATAAAATCTATTAACCATAAAACAACTATAAAATTTGGAACAATATCGGATAAAAGATACAGCATCTTTTGATATACAATTCTATGTATATGTCATAAAATGCTTTATAATCGTCTAACAGAAATGTCTAGCCTGCAGTCTACCAATGTGCCTGGAGATGGCCAACCAAACCAATGGAAATCGCCATGGGCCTTCAAAAATCAATGTTCGGTTATATTTTACCCGTTATTCTTATACTTCTTTGGTAAGTTGATTCAAAATTTGGAACTTACTTACAAATTTATAAGCTATGGAAATATTATACAAACGCTTCAAAATGTTTCTTCAATGACTTCTGCGAGAAGGGAGAAAATCAATAAGACCATTCTCATCGTTGTCACTGCGTTTATCATCTCGTGGCTTCCGAATCACGTGTTCAGGTAACCGCGTGAGATCTCGAAGATAAATAACAAATTCAAGCTTGTATATAATTTGCACCAGACACGAAAAGATGATCCAAAACCTGAACACTCTGATGCTTATCAATTCAGTTACTCAAATTCTAGCAAGTTCAAATGCATCAATGAATCCTTTTATTTACGGTATTATTAACTTTATAGAAAGCACCTGGTCAAACAATATTAAGCTTTCTCCCGAAAATCTGTAAATGAAGAAATGGTGCGGATCATGACATTGTTCTGCAGACGGCTGGCTCCCGTAGACAACAGAAGGGCGCACAAAACAACCAAAGAAGAACCATTTTCAGACTCAACGCCAGATGTTAAAGGTAAAATAATATTTATTAAAAACGCTCATTATTTATCTTAGAAGGTGGAGAAGTTCACACTGAGCACTCAATGCTTGTCATGAGCAGTAACTCTCACACGCGGACAACAATTTGTAGTTGAATTAATAAGCTTGAGCAGATGTCAAATTGCAATTAATCCGAAGCTCTTCCCTTTGCCAAAAAATCTTTCTTTCTCGTCCAAAATATTCTTCTGAAGTTCAAATGCCTTTACTACAACTTCATCTTACAATAGAGAATATGTGTTTATATTTTATTTTTGTTGATTTACATTTGAAACGCAATGCAATATGGAAAGTTAAAAATGATGGAAATTATCTTTCTTGATTTTCGACTTGGAGTAAAGTTTATATTTGCTCAAGAATTTGCTATTGTTTACGGTTTTTGCCGAAGACAAATAATTATCCTTACGATTCAGGAGGCGGTTCTTCTCGACCATATTCAATTTTACCTGATATTTTTCTCTTTATGAAGCTCGCAAGCTTCTTTCTCGTCGCAGTAGCGGCGGGGCCACATCCGCAGAATATATTTCCAGAGAGATCTCATCAGATTTATGAAGGGAAACGAGTGACTGACTTTCTGAAGCCTTGGATAGAGCCGTACTACGAATGTGTGAACAGAGAATATCTTCAAACTGGCACGATGTGTGGACGTTCCTCAAACTATAAGGCCAGAACTGAAGCTGATTGTCTTGCCGGAAATCTTGAGGGCAAAAGTCCGTTTTCAAAATATACAGGAAAGTGATGGTTTAGCGTTATAAATGCTTTCATTATTCGCTAAGCATCTTTTGTGAGCATGGAAAGATAACAATTACAGGGCGATCAAGCACCGCAGAGACTACAAAAACGTCGAGTCATTTCTCCTTCCACCTCAGATTGTTGGATATCCGATTGTGAGAATAAAAGCTTTCGAGGCTACTTTTATGTCAACGAATGAATTTGACTTCTCCCAAGAATTTTTCGGTATCACTGCTATTGCGAGAAAAGACAAAACTGGAATCTGGAATGTCGATAACGATGGAATAATTAAACTCAATATGTTCCCAAAGAAAGTGAAAAACACTTTCTTTGCGATGATAGAAGAGCGAATCGAGCTCAAAAACACTATTCTGCTTACATTCGAGTATAATCCAAGGCAAAGGCTTAAATTATTTTTTACAGTTAAGTACTTTTTAAATAATAAAGCCTGAAAGTACCGCAGGACACGTTGAAGATCTTTGCAACTGGACGTTTCATCAAGGATCCCAAGAGGTTTTCAGCTCTACGTCGTACAACGACGGTCGTAGAGTCTACGACGATGATTAAACTCTAACGATGATTTGAAAAAAAAATATTTAGACGCGAAAATCGAAAAAATTTTGCGTGTGTAGTTTTTGACGAGTCTTGTTTTCGAGTGAGTCAAAGTTTTCGGTCATTTGGGGTCATCTGAGGTCACTTGAGGTCAAAGTTCAAAAATTTATTTTTTGAAAACCGATCTTTTTGTGGTCAAAGTGAATCAAATTTTCGATTAAAACTGATTTAAATGTCATTTGAGGTCATTTGGGGTCAAAAATTTTTATATTTTTTTTTTCAAAATTCAAAAAAAAATATTTTTTATCCAACACCATGAGGGTACCGGAACTCATCGGTCAACCCTTATAATAATGACTCTCGTTGTTTTTAATGGTTTTATTCCAAATTGACCGGACTAGGGCAGGAAAAGGGTAAATGCGTAGATTGTAATGAAAGAAAAGTTAACAGTAGTTGCAGGTCTATTCAGTCTCATCAATTGCAGGCCATCTGTGCGCTTTATTGACTCGTCTCGACAAGCCCGAGAATACTGCACTACAAGAATTTTTCGATTTTCGCCTCCGAAAAAAGTTTATAAATCATCTTATTCATTCTAGCACGATTTTTTCACGATATACGCCGATGACACTCTCAAAATGATTAACCTGCTGAAGTACTCTATAAACTCGTGGTTGACTGATAACCGACCAGGAAAAATTTAAAGATACAATTTTCCTAATGTTAAATTATTAATGTAGCTGTTGAGAGCATCAATTAAGCAGCTGTTGCATTCGCTATAAGTTGGCAGTATAATGCTGTAATTTTAAATTTAAAAAGACACGCTTCTTTCTGACGTCTACTCAAGTAATCAGGAGAACATCCTTGATTTGTTTCCTAGTTCTTTCATCAGAGGTAAGAGTTCAGAATATATAATTTAGTATGCATGAAGCGTGATTTTAAAAACGACTTTACATTAAGAAACTGTCTAATCTAGTCAGTTGAACTCTTAAGCGCCCCGGGAGTTTATTTTAACTCAACTGAGATAATCTTATAGAATCCAGCAAGGAAGACAAAAATGATCCTGAATGTCTTATGAAAGACGACCCGCTGGGAAAAGATTATAGGGGCACTATAAGTGTGGGAAAAAGAGGAGCAAAGTGCCTTTCCTGGAGTTCACTCGATGGCAAGTTCCAAAATAGCATCGTTGAAGATTTTATTTAAAAATATTAGACAATTTGAAATTCCATCCTTCTTCTGGAAAGTATCCAGATGCTGGGCTCGAAGAAAATTACTGCCGTAATCCTGATAAAGATAGCAACGGTCCTTGGTGTTTTGTCCAGATTCAACCTGAAAAAAAATTCCAATACTGCTCGATTCCTAAATGTGAGTTGCTGGTACAGACATCAAGTCTGTTCGATCCTTTCCGCTTATTAATCTATAAAAGGTGAAACTGGACATGAGGAAAGAGAACTTTCATATGCTCCTCAGATAACATCTTATAAAGAGACCATCGACATCGTTTAAGGTTAATTAATCGCGGTTTTTAGTGAGCTCAGCTCACTCAGAAACAGTTTTATTTCGAATAAGAGCGGATAAGGTAACCTATCGAAAGAGAGATCGGAATCAGCTAATGGCGCTGGATTTTCTCAGAATGCTCAATACAACGTTCGAAAGGATGGAACTCGAGAGCGATACTTTGCAGACATAACCTTGAGCCCGAGTTCTACGGAGAGACCAGACGTAAGAATAATCTGCTGTTCATTAATAATTACAATATCATACTGTAGACGACTGAGAGAATGGAAAGTTTACGGGAAAAATACTTGAATCATGCTATGAAATACAATCCGCCGACGTGGTCACCACAGACTACGCCAACCGCAAGTACAAAGCGTTTACCCACAACTCGGAGAACAACAACGAAAACTCTGCCACGTCAAACCACTAGCAAACGATTCTGGCAGGAAACAAGCCGTACAATAAATACAAGGAGACCAACCTCAAGATGGGCGACTACTCAAAGAACGACTACAACGATGAGAACAACGACAACAACAAGGAGAACAACGACAACGAGGAGAACAACGACGTCAGAAAAAATTGATGACTACGAATCGTACGTCAGTTCAAGTGAAATTACTAAAGCTTCAGGTCAGCTTGTTTTTAAGTCTTTGATAAATATTCATAACAGATTGCTTTGACTTTTACTTCTACAGCGATGACGGTGTGCAGTTGACACAGGAGGAATGCTTAGCACTTGTCGAGCGACGCAAATGAGGCGCATGAATGATGCATACATTACTATTACTGAACAATATGTATAAATATTCTGCATGCGACTGGACAAAAAATAAAAACTATAATTAAAAATTGCCTGACAATGGCTACTATTAGTAGCTCTTGTTAGTAGCCTACTAACGAGAGCTGTTATTGAACGATTATTCTATTATTTAATATGGTAAATGGAACATTATGGTCCATACGATTTGATGTAGAATATGATATTATAAGGAATAATATAGAACTCGTTCTGGGATGGCTATTTCACATTTGAAAGGGCTTTTGAGTTTTTAATTTAGAATTCAGAGTCGTGAAAGTTATTAACCTGTACTTTGTTTTCGGACGTAGCTCAAAACATAGGATTGCCTGCAAGATTTGTCGGCGGCGCACTCGGGCACAATTAGAGTGCTCCCTTATTTGGCCGAGGCGCCGTCCACCTTTGCCGTACGGTTAGATTTAACAAAACTACTCTTTTGTAAACAGCAAAAGGCAGACTTACCGAATACGCTGCGACTGAATTCGGAAGCACTCAGCAGAATCAATTCAATATAAATAAATCGGCATGGGATTAAAGTCCGTCCATGACCCAATAAGAGAGATTTTGGGGTAAGAGATTAGCTTCCTGAGATGGGAAAGAAGACAGGCTTCTGGGCATTCGTTGCGAAAGGTAGTTTTTGAATGCAGAAGTCAAAAGATAAGTTTTTCCATGCATTATTAAAAGCTGCGAGTAGAGGTTTTCAAGAGCACCGGTTGATGAAGTTTTTTTAAAGATATCGGTTTTAGAACGAAGTCGCCTAAAAGATTTGAAAGAATTTCAAGTACGAGACATTCTCCTCAGTCGCATCCATGCTCACCTGACAAAATACTCCAGAATTATCTTCTCACTTTGTGCTTTATCAGGCGCGAGCTCATTTTTTATATTTACATTAGTTTTCAAGTATTCAATATTTTTACTTTAAAAATATTCAGTTTCTCGATAGATTATTGCTTTCGAGCATGAATATTCATTCATTGTATAGATTTCTTTATGTAAAATAGTATTGAGCTCTGTTGCAGTTATAATCGCCGTTATTGACATAGAAACGTCATACGCACGAAATAATATATTATGCCTTAAAATTCTTAATGGCACGTCAATGTCTTGCCGTCTTGAACAGGTTTTTTAAAACATCCGATGCAATTGTTTATTTATGGATTTTTAAGTTCACTTACAAAGATATCAGAAAAACATGCCCAAGAATACTCTTCTTCACTTCATTTCTAAAGCTTTCACTCGCCATTATCAGCATTTTTATGAACTATGCACTCTACCAGGAAAGATGACTGACGTATTTTCCATTATAAAGCTGTCGAAGAAGGTCCAAAAAATATGAAAGATATTGATCTAAGCTGTCAATTCTTGAAAAGTTTACGTCCATAGATGACCTTTTGCAATTATAAATTATTAATAATAATTTATAATTTATCGAAAAATTCAGCTTTAGTCACCTTCATTAGTATTACACCGGGGAGTTAAGAGTTATGAGAATTAAGCGATATCTCATACGCGGCCAAACTGGAGTTCTAACAAGTCCCATGGCCGTTCTGTTCATTCTTGAGTGCATTCTTTGTACGATTCACATGCCACCAGGCTTCGATGCGAGCTTCAGGAAAAGGTTCAAGTTATCGTTGTCGTGTCAGCATTGTATACTCGTGTCTGCCTGTATATTAAAGCTTCATCTGATCCTTATCAGACCTGAGTGGCAGTTAATTCCTATGATTCGACTATATCAAGGTGAGCGCGTTTATAAACACATCCATGGTTAATAATCCTCTCAGTTATAAAACTGCTCAAAGAACATAATGAACTACGCTACCACAGGTTTGCTTTCAAAGCATCTTCAAAAATAGACTGATTGTTTTTTTAGACTTACAAACGTACTCTCGTCGCTCGTCAAAATAACATTTGAGGATACGTTTCTGATTAAAACGCATTTTCTCAAACATCCAGCGCAGGTAAAAATCATGTCAATCAATGTCTGTCTGTCAGTTCTACAGTCAGTATAGAAGACTTATTAATAATTCATAATTTTAGGTTCTCTTGGCGATTTATTTTTTCTGTGTTTTTGGTCTCGGCTACGTCGTATTCGTTTTCGAGCGAGCAAACATGTCCGGCACGCTTAAACTCGAGGTGAATTATCATCAGCTGTCTACAAATCCTCAGCAGCGTTGATATAAAGAGATGAATCTATGCATGCTGTTTTCAGAATATGGTCTGGCTTGTGGTTGTGTCAATTACCAATCTTGGCTTCGGAGACGTAGTGCCAAAGTCTCCTGGTGGGAGAATATTTGTTGGAATCGCCTCAATTCTTGGCACATTATTGACTGCTCTCATGATTGGCGTAATGCGAGACTGGCTCGAAATTCCAGTAAGTTTTCTCGTCAAATCTGTTTTTCGTTATAGCTTTTTTATAAAGCCAAACGAAAGACGAATACTGGCAGCAATAAAACGGCAACGATTTCACCGATTAAAGATGGAGGCTGCAGCCAGGAAAGTGATTATAATTCTGAGCATCGACTACTTATTTTACAATCAATAACTCACACTGGATCATCCTTTTTTAAATACATATTACCAAATCAATGAACTCCAAGTAACCTTCTCGATATATGGCTAGAAGAAGTTTTTTATTTAAATCATCTCCAAAAGGGTTATTCAATGTTCATGGAAATACTATCGACTTCGAAAGCGAGCTTCAGTGGTAACTAGCTTCAAGAATCCGACGTACAATACAAACTCACGGAAAAATGTATCTATCCGGCGAGGGATGAGCGCGATCAATCGGAAATCATGCGAAGAGAATTTTCAGCGCAGTCTGATGAAATGGCGCAAAATCAGACAATACATAAGGTATTCATGCGGTGTCCTGACTTTAATATTAATTGTCACTTAGCCACGAGTTTAATACACAAATGGGGTCAGAATCGAATCCCGCGCACAAAAACGGGAATAACGTCAGCACCGATTCGCAACAAGAGTGCAATGGAAGCAACAACTCAGATTGCGATTCTTCCCAAACGATTGTTGACGTTGAGTATGAGCGGCAGCAGCATGCAATTCAGCAACCCGCGGCACCAGCTTATCGGAGATGGGCCAAGGTACGTCGTGCTCTGCATCAATAAATAATTACAAGCCTTTTACAAGCCAAAAACAAAATAAGAGAGCTTAGGCAATGGAGAAAGAAAGATTTTATTGAATTAATAATTCAGATAAGAAAACAAATAAGCGAACAAGATTGTTCTCCGCCTTGTCGCGAATTAAGGCCACATGAATCGCGACCGGTACTTCAGACTCAAAAGACCTTTCCAGTCGCAAAAACACCACAGAGCTCATTACTTAACCAGAAATGCGAAGATAAGACGACAAACTTAGACAAAATAGAAAGTCAACTGGAATTAGTAAGAGATTAAATTAAACTTTTAGTTTGAATTAATTAAGCTTTTGGGTGCAATCAAGGAGGAAAAATCAAAATTGAAAACATGCTACGCGTGCTCAACCTGTACTTGCAAGAATGAAAATAATAAAAAATAAACGAAAATATAAAAATCTCAAATTTTTGAATTATCTTTCGTAAAATAGAAGATGCAAAAAAAGTGTTGTAGCGAAATATTGACGATTTTTATGACTTTACCAATAAAATTGAAGAACTATAATCGATGACATAAGTGAAATAAGAGACAGAGAAATGTATCTGACTGTTCTGACAGACGAACGAACGCTGTATTTATTCACCAAACAGTTTCAAAAAAACAGGTCAAGAAATGACCTTCTCGGGAAAGCTGCAAAAGTTCAACCAAGTCCAGCAAACATCTGACTTGAAACATCTTCCGATGTCTGTTCTTGTTTGATAACTGCCTACGCATTTGGGCACAAAGTTTCACGGAAGGGTCACTCTCTTTCACTTCTTTAAAAAAAAACTTAAAAAACTCGGTAAAAATTACGCTAGAGTAAATATTTAAGAACAAAATTGATGTTGAGTAACAGGGTTACACAGAGGTCCGCTAGGGCATTCACGTTCACACAAACAGTTCGCTGTTGCAACAAGGGAACTATCATTGCAAAGCAGAAAGAGACAGGAATGCCAGCAACAGTTCCAGTCTCCGAGATTGTTCAGAGTGTCCCTGAGCTCGAGGAAGAGCAACCAACAAAAATAACAGGATTGGGTTTGAACTTGAAAAAAAACGTTAGTTTTCGTTTAACAAAAAAAGCCTTTATCAGGAACTATACCGGAATGGCTTGAAGGAACAATCCTGCGGAACGGGGTAGGCCAGTGGGATCTAGGCGGAGAGACGGTTTGCCACTGGTTTGATGGTCACGCTTTTATTCACAAGTTTGAAATAAAGAATGGCTCAGGAACCCGTGATATCATTGTTGTTTCTCGTAAACAGATTGTTTCTGACAAAAGGCTCTTTGTTGATATCATAAATGAGTTCGCTATCTGAATAAATTTTTACGATCGGACGTTTACAAGAAAAACATCAAGTTTGATAGATGGATTCTTTCGGGTTACGGGACACCTACAAAATATTCAGATCCGTGCTTGTCGCTTTTTGACCGATTTGCGTCTTATTTTCGCGCTCCAAGACAGGTTAAAACCTTTTTCAAGTTCGTTATTGACATTTTTAGAACGACAACTGCAATGTTAATCTAATGCCAATCGGCGACAAGGTCTTTGCGATGACAGAAACGACTGAATCCGCGAAGTGGATCTAAAAACACTAGAAACCGGAGAACGACTAGCATACAACGACTACATGACTATTCACACAGCGACAGCTCATCCACACATCCTGCCAGGTGGAGAGTTTTTGAACATGGGCAGCAGTTTTGGAAAAGAAACATGCTACAATGTCATTCAAGTCGACTCAACTGGCGATTTCGACGTGAGCGGTCACAATTTGATTTACGTTTTAAATACATAATTTTAGAAAATGAAAGTCGTCGCCAAATTTCCAGCGACAAATCCAAAATGCCCGAGCTACTATCACTCTTTTGGACTGACACGTGACCACATTCTCTTTTTGGAAATGCCGTACAGGTGCAGTTCAAGGTCGTGGACTAACAATAAACGATTCGTAGAATCAACATGTTGAAAATGCTCACACGCAAGTTTACCAACGCTGCACCAGCTGAGGCGATGTTCTACGATAAACAAGTACACTCGTCTATCCGAATTGCTGATCTGAAAACTGGAGACATTTTGCCAATCAAGATCAATACGGAAGGAATGGGCAGTTTTCATTTCGGAAATTCGTACGAAATTGAAGGTGCGATTTATTTTATTTTCAAGTATTTCGAATATTTTTGTTTTTTAAAGTTGACGGAGGCATTTTCTGTGTCTGGGATGCTTGTCCGAATTACAAAGCACAAGGCGCTGCTCATCTGTTCAACATTGAGACTCTTCGTTCACGCTCAGCTGCTGATATCGACGAAGCGGTAATTTCTTCAATATTCTCAATTATATTTTAAATTTGCAACAGTTCAAAGAAGCAGGAGAAAATGAGCTCGCACGGTTCGTTTTTCCAATCAAACTTCCACGAGATGCAACGGTCGGAGAAGACCTCAATAAAAGACTCGCTGGAAAATTACAAACAACTGCATCAGCTGTTTTGAAGGAAGACGGATCAGTTTGGCTTGAAAAAGAGCTTCTTATTGATAATTCTGACGAAAAAATAGGATTTTATGGCTTCGAATTTCCGCGTTACAATTACGCGCTGAACGGATTGCCGTATTCTTATTTGTACGGAAACGGATTCGGAACGATATTGCCCGACAGAATCATCAAAGTCAATGTTAATACAAAAGATATGAAGGTATAAAACATCATTTTTTTCATTTTTCAAATCATTTAAAAGGTCTGGCAAGAGAAAGATATTTTCCCTTCCGAGCCTGTTTTCGTGCAAAATAAATCGGTGACCGACCCAAGCGCTCCCGGCGAAGAAGACAACGGTGTCATCCTTTCCATTTGTGTTTCTACGAAAAAAGACGTTCCAGCTTTTCTGATCATTCTTGATGCAAAGACCTTAACTGAGCTTGCTCGATGTACAACAACAGTTACAGGACTCCCGTACGGCTTCCATCATACCTTCTTGCCCTCTGATTTCTGAATAAATTTCTGCATAAGATACGTGATATTTTCAAAGCATGGCTCTATATCGAGATTTCACCCGCGGTTTTATCGGTTTTCTTCCTTGATTTCTAACAGTAAAGCTGTCCTTGAATCTGATTGGCTAAAATATTCGCAAAGAGAAAAATAATTTTTAAAGATAATTCAGAGAATTATTTTATAAAGGTCCCAGATTCGTTAATATGAGTCGGCTTGCGATTATTCTCGATCTTCCAAAACGATATGGTAGGTTTAATTATAAAACCGTCAATTTTCTATTTCCTAGAATTCTGCGCTCAAATTGAGATTTACAAGAATATTGCTTACAAATGTCGACGAGAGATAGAAAACAATCAACCTCGAATTCTTGCAAATGAAGAAAATAGATTGTACGCGATCGAACTTTTGGTCGATTTCTTTACACAATTTCTTTACAGAAATCAAAGTGAAGAGATTTCATTTTCTTTTTGCAAAAACATCCTCGATCTATGCAGCACAATTCTATCGAAAATCAAGCACTACTTTTATCAACGCAATCGTCACGTCGTGGACATCGTCGAAAGAGTCGCACTTCTTGCAGAAGCAGTGATAGTAACGAGTCCAAAAACGCATAATAGATTCGATTTTTATCGCAATCTTCTCAATATCGTGGACAGCTGCTCTAAAACGAAGGGAATTTTCGACACCAGATTCGACCTTAAATATTTTCACAAGCTAAGTTCTTTGGTAGAACCTGGTTGTTCTTACACTGCGAAAATATCTCAAGCGAGGAATCATGAGTACTTAGGAAGGGTTTTTAATACTTTTTATTTTTTGAAAAATGTCGGTTAAAGATCTTTAAAAGAATTATTAACTGAAGAGCAGCTCGGCTGTTCAAAGGCTGTATTTGCCATAGATTGCCTTGTTCAAGAAGATCATCAATCCCAGCCAAACTGGTTTTCCAAGATTTTGAATGAGCAAAAACTGTCTATCGATCCTTTTGCCAGATTTACTCGCCAGTTTAATGAAAGAGCTGAAATCATGATCGCACGAATGGAGAATGAAAACACAGCATGGGGTTTTGTATCTAAAGAAGATCAGATGCAACATGGCAAAATACTGCAAGAGCTTCTTAAAATTACTACTGAGAGCTTATACAGTAGAAAAGTAGAGTCAAGAAGATTCAACAAGGTTTACTTGGCGGTGATCAAGGAACGAGTGAAGCGCGTCCTTGTTACTTGCGAGGGCAATCTTTTCGATTGTGAGACTGGAATTATAATCAGCAATCCTGGCATCGAGGTTTTTGAGCCAACATCTCAACTACTAAAAACAGAGCCAAAGATCGTTTTTATTATTCTCGATAAAATTGCCCCTCGACCAGTTTCAACAACTCTGGTGACAACATATCTCAGATCACTGCTCCGACTTATAAAAGAAGATCAAAGAAGCATTCCTGATAGTCCATATCTTTTGCTCACGGTCATGAAAAATTATAAAATCTATCCGGCAGAAGCTCGATACTGCTGCGCGTGCATAATCCTACTGATGGCGTCAAAAAACGACACCGACAACTACTACGCAAAGAACAGAGTCCGCGATTTCCTTGAAACTGTACGATCAGATTCATTTATCCAAACGCTACTAGAAATATCGGCGATTGACTGCTCGTCCGAAATGGAATCAAAACTAAGCACGAAAATCCTTTCGCTGTTTTCTTACTCAATTTCAAACAAAAATAATGTTGAATGTTACCAAATGGCGCGCAAACTCATCAAGCATGGAATTTTCAAGCTCGTAACTAAATTCAAAGGAAGAGAGCAAGAAATCCTCTACGACATTATAAAGAACATCTGCATGCTCGCGATCGTTTACAATGACCAAAATATGATAATTACCGATAAATGCGAGTCCAAAAATTCTCGGTTAGCAGAATTTAATGCTCAAAAATCTGCGTGTCAAATCGAGGAAGAATGGTTTTCTGACAGCGAAGATGAGCCTGTTGACGCAAGTTCAATCTCATCTGGTATACAAAAAGAATTTCCAACTATTTCGGTCCGAATTTTTTTCTTGAAATTTAATTAATCTTGAATAAGGAGCGGGACAGGATAGATGAACTCATCGAAGCCAAGTCAACAGTTTTCAAAAGCGCTGCTGATTTCAATGATGGAATAACGGACGGGTCAATTTGTGATTACGCAGCTTCATTTTTAAACGGAGATTGCAAAGGAGAACTCTGGCTTGGAGTCTCTAATCACGGTCATATTCAAGGTTTTGAAATCATCGTTTTCCAAATAAAACTTACAAAAATCAAGGAGTATCAGCCGACTTGCACCAACAAGATCTCTTCAAAAGCCGCATGTTCAAGTTAATGAGGAGCATGTTTCCGCCCGTTCAGACCCAGCACTTTTCTATCGACTTCTTTCAGGTCAAATCGCAAGAAGATACTGTGAAATGCATTGCACGACTCTGCTTTACACCTGATGGCCACTTGTACAGTACTCCACAGAAGAGATGTTTGGTAAGAGAGTGGAGCGAGGAAAATGGAATTTGGTACATGAAAGTTCTCGGTTCGTTTTTTGTCAAATTGAGAGGATGAAAATTTAATTTAGACACTTCTGAAATTGTTAAGAAAGCTCTGAAGCAAGAAGAGTCTGAATATAGAATTGAAATTCATCGATTAAAACGCTGTTTGGAAGCAATCAAAAAAGTCAATAATTGAAATAAACAAACAGTGGAGTTACAGTATATGTCAGTTCAATATATTCTGAAGAGTTTAAGAAGCACTAAGGCGAGATGTTGATGACAGCAGCGCTATATCTGACGGACTGAAATATGACGTGACGGTCTCAATGAGCGTACGTTGATAAAACGCTTATTCCGTTCTTTTTTGGAATTTAAGAGATTCAACTTCGTGCAGCTTTTGGCATGTCTTTTGTTCAAAGACAATTTTCAGGAAATAAGCCAGAAAAAATAAATATGGTAGCAAAATAAAAAAATTGTCTTTCTTGACTAATTCAAGTGTCAAGTCAGGGCCGAGAGTCCAGAGGAAGGGATTCAAGTTCGTCAAGTATGGGTGCGATGAAGGGATTTTTCGTTATTCCAGGTTCAGTTTAACAATAATTTATAATTGTTAGATATAACCAGGCCTTTTCAGATGACACGGAAAAGAATGAAGCAAAGCCTAACATGCGTCAAGTAATAAAACTTTTATATCGTGTGATGCCCGTGCGAGTCTACATCTTGTCTAAAAGATCATTTGAGTTGATTTTATAAAATTAAAAAAAAAAGGGAAAACCGTGTATTATGTTATTTCAGAGCAAAAACGGCGAATTTGACAAGAAAGAATTAACAGAAGAGGATGCCTCATCGAGTGGCTGCTGTATTATCCTTTAATTCTTCAAAGTAATAAAACAAAATGCTACCCGTCGGTTTTGCCTCCAAGAAAACCGGGCTCCTCTCCTCGATTGTACATGATTTTGACTGAGCCTAAATTAGTTTTTCTTTTACAAATATGATGCCAAGAGAATTAATAATTTTGTTGCTATTGAACAAAGTACATGGCAGACCAGGTTTGATGAATTAAATTTGAATTTTTTTTTGA
>Ga0115008_10002872_pt1 | contig 14298 bp, 13 predicted proteins | sample FraStrMetagenome_FD_87164 | JGI IMG/M metagenome (GOLD analysis project Ga0115008, IMG submission 87164) | Marine eukaryotic phytoplankton communities from Arctic Ocean - Fram Strait ARC3M Metagenome | ecosystem: Environmental > Aquatic > Marine > Oceanic | place: Fram Strait | collected...
CCTCGATTTACTACTACCCATCAATTCATTGCATTTATCTTTCCACTTCTTCAAATCTTCTTTGTAATTTACTTTGCTTTTAGCTGCCAAGTCATCCCAATTTGATTTATCTTTTTCATCGGCCCACATCTGGCCTAGAAGCTTCGACGTCTCTCCTATTGTTTTACACTTATCCTTGACGAGAGGGCGCATTTCCGCAGAATAATGGAAATACGCAGATAGCGGTCGTTTGGGTGCTGGCGGAAGCTTAGCTATTTCAGATTGATTCTTTTTATTGCTTTTGGATCGCTTAGGTAAAATCTTGACCTTTTCTTGTATTGCACTCCACGCATCGGAAAGTGGTATTGCCTCTGGAGCATCCAAAAATGCTGTAGGAATCTTTGCGTTGACCTTCCTCCAATTAAGATATGTACCAAATCTTCCACTTTTAACCTTAATCATGTCACCTTCCATCCTTCCCAATTCTGCAAGTACCCCTTTATTCCAATTTTTCTTACTCTTCTCGGCACTATTGACGATAATTTCTATTGCTTCTTCTAATTCGATTTTTAATAGACAGTGGTTGGACGGTATACTAAAGAAGGATTTTTCATATCTTATATACGGCCCATAACGCCCAAAACCAGCAACACATTCACTTTCATTATAGCTACCAAGAGTTCGTGGTAGCCGAATATATAGAAGTGCTTCATCAAAAGAAATCGGCATCTTTACTGATTCTTCCTCACTTTCAAACACATCGTAAGTCTCGAAGGATGAGGGGAGAGTTTGAGTTTTATATTCGTCTTCACCCTTCTCACCAAGCTGCAAATAGGCTCCATACCTAGCAACTTTAAAGTACAGAGGTAATCCAGTTTCAGGATCAATGCCTAGGGCTTCCTGTTCATTATGCTTTAAATCAAGCAAAGCGTTGAGATACGAGGGAGTAATTTGAGTCCAATTTACAGCTAGCGTTTCCGGGAGGGGGATTGTTTGGGTTTCATTGTTTTGAAGTCGTTGGACGTATGGTCCCCAAGGACCGACCTAGATATTCATTATCATCCTAAGCAAAAACACTATATATACATAAAGGTTATACAATTAAAAAATATAACTCACCAACACCTCCACATTAGATCCTTCAAGCAATGGCAGTCGAGCTTGGCGTGATGAGTCGTCCGGAGCCATCATGACCTGCTCAACAAATTGATTGAGTTCCTCGTGATAACGTTTCAAGAATAAGTTTCTATCAGCTCCATCATTTGATGCAATGTAATCTAACTTCTTTTCCATTTCAGAAGTAAATTCGGGGTTTACATACAGAGGAGCTTGTTCCGAAAGAAGAGTACATACAGTGAGCGACGTAAGTGTAGGAATCAAAGAATGTTTTGGTACTTGTAATAAAAATTTATGAGTAAAATGGCACAATGACGACTGTTTGGAATTAAATTACAAACTCACCTTTACTATTTTCAGAGATCCCGCTTGCTCGTCTTGCAACTATGCCACCATCGGTACTGGATTTGCTAGAGCTTTGTACATATGCGCGTGCCTTGAGAGTGTGAATAACTTGTGCATATGTACTTGGTCTAAATAATTTGGTTTCCAATCAAAGAATAATACAAAAACTAAGAAGAAAAATAAAACGCAAAGTTTACCTTCCAATACCCAGCCTTTCTAGTTCCTTGACAAATGATGCCTCAGAAAAACGCGAGGGGGGTGATGTCATATGTTCTCGCGTGGTTACATTAATAGCATGTAACACATCACCGATAGCCAATTCATCAAAGTTTTTAGATTCTTGTGCTTCTTTAGAGGATTGATAGATTGCTGAATATCCGCGATCGACGACAATACTTGTTGAAGTTCGAAATTGAGCATTTACATCATCGCTATTAATCGACAATGATGTTATGTTTGTCACCATGTCGGCCATTACACTTGCTATAGTCCTTTGATAAACTAACTCGTACATTTGAACCAGTTTGGGTGAGAGTTGACCACCGTTCTTGCGTGAATGCTCAATTAACCTCAAAGGGTCTATGAACTTTCCTTCCCATATTGCTGGCCTTATTGGCTCGTGCGCTCCGTCACTTACTCTGTTTGTATTGCTTCCTAAAAACTCATCCCCAAATTTCTTTTGAACAGTGGATTGAGCTAACATGAAAGCGTCCTTAGAAAGAATATCAGAATCAGTTCTCATATAAGTAATGTAACCTTGCTCGTACAGAATTTGAGCTCCGCGCATAGCGTCTCCAACATTGAAGCCCAACTTGGAACAACATTCTCGTTGAAATGAGCTAGTAATGAAGGGTTTAGGGGGCTTTGATCGGCGAGGAGATGACTTTAATTCAGAAATAGTGAATTTGGAAGCCGTCAGTAGGGGTAAATACTTATTTGCCAACGCATTCGTCAGAAGTAATGTATTTGATGGATAGTTGCCATCCGCATCGAAATCGGTTGATGTAGCTACAACAGTGTCATTGATTGAATGTAAGCGAGCTTCACCAAATGAAAATGTAGCAGTAATGCTATTGTAGGCACTTCGCACATAATTTAACCGCTCAATTTCTCTCTTAACGATCAAAGCTAGCGCGCATGTTTGAACTCGTCCGGCTGACAATCCAGAAGCTATTTTTACAAATTTCCAAGAAAGAGTTAGAGCATCTCTCCTTAACAAAAAAAAGAAAGATGAGTATTCACCAATTTTTTTCCATAAGGCGGGCGACATTTGATAGCCTGCTAAGCGGTCAAGAATTCGGCGACATTCCTGTGCGTTCACTAAATTCATATCCAAGGAACGAGGTTTTAACATTTGCTGTGTGACATGCTCTGCTGTAATCTCAGTAAATGTAACCCTTTTAGAGTTTTTGAGTTTTAGGAGCTGTGATAAATGCCATGGAATAGCCTGTCCAAAGTCCGAAGAATTCATTCCTACTTTAGCAACAACGTAATTTATTGAATATTGTATTCCAGTCTATAGCAACACGCACCTCTCCTTCTCGGTCTTCATCCGTAGCCAAAATGACTTCTTCTGCTGATTTACTCAAATCTTGAAGCTCTCGAACATGCTTTATCTTATCGGGTAGAGTTATGTACATCGGATCGAATGTTGAACTATCCAGATCTATACCAAGCGTCGCCCATTTTGAATCGCGAAACTTTGCAGGCAACAAATTAGTCTGACGTGCACTCTGCGGTAAATCTCGTACATGACCCATGCTTGCACGAACAACATATCTATGCTCACTATTTGCATTCAAGTATTTTGCAATGGTACCCGCCTTTGCTGGAGACTCTACTATAACCAAAGAAAAAGGATCATTTTCGCTGGCAATTTTGGCATACATCCGTCTCGTTCTCGAAATTACCAAGTTTCGACTGAAAATGTTGCTAAAACCAACCACCACACATCGTTGAACACTCATAGTTGATATGAAAGCCAGAATGAATAAAGTTGATACCTCTTTCTTCCAACGAGCGCAGTGTCTGTTTAATGTTCTATAGGATGTATTCGCCAACCCTTTCATATTAATATATTTACTCAATACATTTATACAAGAAACATTGAGTTGCCTATCCACGAATCGAAAAGTAAATTCTTCTTTGTATCTTGATTGTTCCTCGTCCTTTCTGTTTCATTGAAACACTTCTCTCCTCTCCTTTCCTCTCCCTTAGCCCTCTCTTTAGCTGATCAACAATCACCACAATCGCAAATTGTGAGGCATGTATATATATGTATAAAATGTATACACCCTACAGCCGTACATGGTACAAGAGTCCCTTGACTCGTATACCGGTATTGGAAAGATTTATACGAACTTCATACGAATTTCTATATCCTAAAATACAAAGAAAAATCTTTATCACGCAATCTACGTCAACTTTCGACTTTCAACGAAACATGAGATGACACCACAAAAGAAAACATCACAACCATACACTACACATCGTACCTGGCACAAAACAACGGCGGAAAGCAACGATGGATCGAATTAAAACGACGCCAAAGCTTTTGCTGCTGCTGCTGTTGCTACCATGGCAAACGATAGACGCTGTACGCGTAGCAGGTCCTATATTGACTGTAACGATGGCACCACGTGATGACAAAGGCAGCAGCAGCAGCGGCGGCGGCACTGGAACGAACGGGATTGGCAACAATGGAGTCGGTTCTCACTGGGCCAATGGGATTTCCTTTTCAAGCTTGAAACCAGACGTCGCGTATTCAATACGAAGTAATGAGGGTGGACCATTTCCTAAGCGGCTTCCAAGTTTGAAAATGTTAAGTGCTACTGCGTATTATCGGTATGAAGTTATGAAGCGCATGCCGCATGCCGTTTCTTTTTTCACAGGAATTCAGTTGAGGCCGTTGAAATTACCGCGCAGGCTCCCCAAGTTAAGTCGGTTGCCCAGCGATGAAGAGTACGATTCATTGAGAAGTAATAGAGATGGTAGAGGTATAGAAGAGTTTCCAGAAATCGATGATGATGATCAGGGCCAAGTTTTGAATTTAAGTTTTTCACCAACGTACAATGTGAATAAGAAGACAGCATCTGGAGAATTGAAAGTTTTTGGAAATGATGCAAGTCGATGGAACGGTGTTGCTCGATTTCGAATACCATACATTTTTCGCGATGATCGCGTGGATTCCAATGTGCAACGCAAGAAAGAAAATATTTTGTCATTCTTAAGTGCGACGTGTAAAATATTTTTACCATTCACTGCTCTATCCTCATTGACAGTCACACCGACTTACAACATTGCATCATCAATATATCCGTTTTCTCTCCAAATGACAGGTGAGTCTGGAAGCAAAACATCAGCTGTGCTTTCTTTGAACGTCGAAGATCCGAGGTTATCTTTAATTCACCAGCTTGATGAAAGAAATGTTGTAGCCCCTGAAATTTCTTTACATAATGCAAAAATCATATACAACTGGACCATGCAACTTCCAAGTGGAATGCTAAGGGCAAAAGTTGACCCAACTACTGCCATTCAAGTGACATGGGTAGATAAAGCCGGATCAGGTCGGTGGGTTACCGATTTTAAATTACCTTTGGAGGGATCTCATAATGGGGGTCAGCTTGCGGCGGATATAAGAGTCCAGAGACAATTTATCTTTTAGATATCATGTAAGGTGTATTGATAGTTGTGAAATTGAGCTCAAATAAAGATATAATATCATCAAGGTTTAGCTCGGTATCATTGTGCAAGCCTTTGTGTATCAAATCGATTTGCCTCGGATACGTACAAGTAGTACGGAATAATTATATTTTCGGTATTCATTTACAATCACCTTTACTTGAACAAGAGTCACCATAATGACAATATAGGTGATAATAATCATAAGGAATATACTGTAGCTATTATTATAATAATCATAAGGAATATACTGTAGCTATTATTAATTCAAGAGGATTCTATACATGAGCGTCTATATCGAATTCGACAGGTGAAGGGTATGCAGCGAAACCCATGATTGACTTATCCCTAAATTGATTGACAACCTTTTCCAATTCCAAACAAACTCTATTTGGAAAATGGTCTGTATACATTGTCGGTGATATTTCAATTTCTCCGAGAGCTTCATTACTTTCCCAAACTGGCACGTAATTGTATCCAACGTTTGATGTCCAGCATGTCAAACACCGTGCAAAATCATGAACGCAAGACCTTATCTCATCAACTTTTACCAGATGAATAATCTTTCCAGGTGGATACAACTTTATGATTGGTCCACGAAAGTCCTGTCTTCTCCGCTCTTGTACACTTTTTAGCCTCTCTAGTTGCCGTGCCAAGTCTGAATCTGGCAGCGGACCATTCAAATGAACATAATCATTCAAGTTCAAATTTGAATCTTTTCCTAATATATCTTTAACGATACTTTCAGCAATAACAAATTTTGGGACCTTAATTCTTGCTATCAAATCTAATACTTCGTCCCTTAAAATTGACATACTCTGAACCGAAAGCCGCGGAACTAGATCACAATCAAGCACGAAGGAGCATACAAATTCAGAGCACCTTACAGCAAGATCTTTGGTCATTAACCCACCGGGAGGGCTGAAAGCGAAGCACTTTAGATTAGGAAAATCTTTCCTATATACTAAGGAGAGCAACACCGCAATTCCTGAAGAAGACAAAAGTGAAATTTTTTATTGTAGCGGATCTTGAACACTCTCAAATCTTACCTGCGCCAAGGCTATGACCACAAAATCGAAGAGAATATTCTGGGTAATCGTCTCGCATAAGTTTCTCTAGAAGTTTGTGACGATGAAGATCAGAGAGTATCCATTCAACACGCTGCAACAACCGAAGTAAGTCATATAAAGATGCTATTAGCGAAAAACATTAATAAACGCACCATGAGTACTCCACTATGAATGAATCCATTTCTGCCATCGTCAATGTAACTCTTATCGAATCCCCAACGATCGATGAAGTCATCTAGTTGAATAGGGTCGACTAAGACATCCATCACGCAGTCCTCAAGGCTTAGTGTTCCTCTTGTAGAGACTACAACAGACTTCCATTTATGATCAACAACAATGCAGTATGGCGATTGTTCGAGCGAGCTTTCAAAGTTAGCATAAATTAAATCGGATTGATTCAAACCTGCATGTTTCAAAAGAGCGGTTTCGTGAATGCCGCAAATATTATCACCAATTATATTCCTCGGTTCCCTACTGTTATCAGAATTAGAAAAAAAAGAACAAGTTGAACCCTTCATGTTCGTCAGACGAAAACATAACAACTTGAAGGCTCCTGAACATGGATGCATGTAAATATATAGCATCCACGAATAAATTGCTAATGCATGACGGGACATTCTAGAACCCTCGTTTAAAAGCGAAAACTCAACAACGTCATCTGCAGACAGCAAGCGCCTCTCCGTCGCTTTGTAAAATACATTATCCCCACTACTGCTTCGTCGAAAGGACAAATGCAGTGTGTCCTCTGCGCAATTATGCAAATGATAGTCACAGTTTAATCGTTCTTCATATTCCAAAGCCGAAATATCGTTCTGAGAATCAGACAGCGATTTGCTTCGAAATCTTAAATTAGAATGTGAAAATTTGCAATCAGATGGCGAAGTTTGTTGCGTTAGCCCGATGGGAGATAACAAAGCCGTTGAAGGATTTGTAGCCAAATTCAGTTGTTGCGTACCCTTGGAATCAAATGAATGCTCACTAACATCATTATGCTGCAAACGAGAAAGAGTCTCAAACCTTCTTTGTTTCTGTAATTTCTGAAGCATTGCTATACCAACAACGATATCACTTGCAACTAGATCAACACGTGCTCCATGAAAGCCTTCGAAATAGTCAGCCAGCACTCGTGCAATCTGATCATATTCCCCCATATCCACTTCGGATCCGCCAAACAAGAAACAAGTTGAACGAGCAAGACAGGCACAAATGCATCTACATCGGTCTTCCCATGCGTCTTCAACAGAGCCATGCGTATGAGCAAATACATCAGAACCGCCTGCTCTTCTCCTACGAGATAATGTGCAACGATGGAGAAGACATGTAAAACTTCCTAAAAACGACACTATCAACTCTGCAGCTTGAGATGAAAGTAATATGCACACATCAATGAACCAAAATTGTCTCGTTACATTGGCATTTTCGCATTTCTCAGAGATTCTTGCAGAATGCAACGATAAAACACCTAGCATGAACACAATTGACTGAAAAATAGGGAGCCATAGTATTTTTGTTTCCACATACTTTGCTAACGGAACCTGACGTAAATTTGACTGAGTTGGCGATCCAATACTCGATACTTTCAATATTTGAACTTCAATATAGAGACTTGAAAATATAACCAATGCACAGAAGCAAACATACGAAATCATGATGCTTGGAAATAAACTACCCAAGCCTATGCCATCCTCATCCTCATCGTCGATCTCTTCAACTTCCCGCACGATGCGTCTAAGCCCCAAGGAACATTCCTTTGCATCGAACATCTATTTGATGAAAGGGTCAGTAGTGCTCAGTAAAAACTCATTAAAAATATAACAATTACCAAGAGTAATACGGGAGGGAGCAATAGAATGGTCTGAAGTCCCCTTACGAGTATAGCAGCAAGAGAAATAGGTTGCAAATCGTCTCCACCGACTACGGAACGTTCACCAAATAATACAAGGGACGGCATCTCATTTTATTTCATAAATTTTAATGTAGGATTTTCCCCCACGAGAAATTCCGTCAATCGTCCGATGGAATATATTTGTTCTGAACATGTTTGGCGTTAATTTTGTTCCTGCATTTCTGTCTTGATTCTTGATCTCACCTTTATTTCTACGAATCCATACGGTTTACCGAGATGCTACCGCTACAGCCTACAGCGTACTCTAATCTATGCATTAAATCACATATTAAGATAACTAAAATAGGCATCACTTCGACGCGTACGTAAGCATGAGCACAAAAACGAACGAAGTATGACATGTTTTATGATAGAAGCAACGCATATCAAAAAAGAAGATATTTTTGTCGAAGCCTATTGACACATTGACGGGAAGGCGATCAAGAAGCACTTAGAAGACGAACCCGCGGGGACGCAGACTGCTTTGCCAGATGTACTGGATGGCGTACCGTTCCATGCATTTTGCCCGAAGGAGGAGGATTACACCGTGATGGTGATATCCACCTACGGAACAATGGAGTATTGGGGGAGACAAAAGATAAAGATATTCAATTACACCGAGGTATTCGACGATCAACACTACGATCGGATTGCCTAGCGAGTTTTTGGGAGAAGTCGGTGACAACGGTGGCCCGTGAAATCTTTACCCAGGTAGTCACTTTTCCAACAAATGACACTCCCTACTGGGAGGGAGGAGGAAGTCCTCAAGCTCTCTCACGCTGGAAGCTCCTTTAACCTGCGTCGTTATATTCTCTAAACGAGGGCGGACAATATTTCGAACAAGTTCAGATCTCTTCTGCCATCCACCAGTTTCTGGCTCAGTCCAAATTCTGTAAGTGAATGGATTGCCATGACCCGGAGCAATTCCGACGAAGCAACCAGGCTTCCACTTGCATGCGGGATACTTGACCTCAGTACTTGTTTAGAGGAGCGGCAGGCAATGATTTGCATGAATGATTATCGATATAAGGATGGCAGACTACAGCTGCGTTTATTAATGGACTCCGAGGAGACGCAGTGGATCGACTTCCGAGATGTGAAAAAAGATTATCGTCGTCGCTGTGCTACTTATATTATTGATCATTATAAGCCACGATCAGGAAGAGAGGGCAGGAATCGTGTGTTTTCTTGGGCCAAGAAGACTTTACGTGATTGTGAACGTGCTGTCAGGAGAATGGTGCGCTTATATGAATTCGTGTTGGACGATGATGATAATGTTCGTCGTGTTCGCCGAGCCGAAGAAGAATAAAGGAAAAGCGACCCCAAGAGACTCAAATACGGAGTACAGGTGCCCAATGCCCAAAGATGTTGACGATGCTTATATATTATATGAGGATAATGGGAATACTCTTTGGACCGATGCTATAAATAAAAAAATGGCTGCGCTGTACGAAATGGATTGCTTTACATATCATGAGGAGGGTTATAGGCCTGACAGAAATGAAGGGTATCAGTGGACCCGTGTTCATATGATTTTTGATGTTAAGACAGACCTTCGTCGAAAAGCGTGCCTTGTTGCTGGTGGGCACTTGCTAGAATTATTTGATACGGAAGTATACTCATCTCTGTAAAGGGTATCAGTGTCAAGCAACTACATGTAATTGCGCACCAGAACAATTTCAAAGCGCTTTGTGGTGATGTAGCAAATGCATTTGTTACCGCTGAGACACGCGAGAATGTATATTTTATTGCTGGTCGCGAATTTGGTGAACGCCAGGATATGACAGTTATTATCAGGAAGGCATTATATAGATTGGCCTCTTCGGCTTGTTTTTTTGCCCACTTTGGTGATACTATAAGGTCATTTGGCTTTGTTCCTACACGTTTTGATAATGATGTGTGGATTCGGTTAAGTAAAGATAGTTCCCACGTGGACGATTTGCATATTTAGCCGAGACCCTGAATTCATCATGAAGCAGATTAATCCGTTTTCACTGCGAAACATCGACGTATTCTGTAGGGTTCATGGCAATGAAGACTGCTGTAGAAGAAGTGATGTCAGTAAGATACATGTCGAGGTGTCTAGGAGTTAAGGTTACTCGTCCGACACCGATTCTTGGTGACAATAGAAGTGTGATCATGAATGCAACTATTCCATCATCGTTACTCAAAAAGAAGATGTGGCAATATCTTATCATATGACTAGAGAGGCAACAGCTGCTGGAATCTGTCACCCACTTAAAACGAATAGAAAATGGAATTTTTCTGATTTATGCACAAAGGCACAAGTTAGGAAAGCTCATGCTTTCTTGGTGAATGGCATGATGACCTAATTTGAGAATTAGGGGATACAGAGAACGAATTAGCATTAGATCTTTCTTCTTTTCCACACTTGAAGTTCATCGATTCAGAATGGAGTTTGAATCAAGAGGAGTGACAAAGGATTACGAATATAATGTTCGTATGCAATATGTAATTCGAAATCAATTCTTCTCGAGAACTGTAGAAATAAGTTAGTAATTTTAGTAAGAAGTAAAATACGGCACCATTGTTCACGTTTGTGGACCGTTCACAAATTTCGAGTGTAGAAAAACAATGGTGCCGGGCGATTATCTGCCATTACCGTCTACTTTACTTTTATTAGAAAGTAAAGCGACGATGTCCTTCCAAGACTCGAATCAGAATAGTTTGTCAGCTCCACGTTTACTTCTACCGATCTTCCGAACGCAAATATCTATAGTTTATCGGCATCGTTGCCGCTATTAACAATGTCAATGCTTAATTTTGAATGATTATTTTCCCAATCCTTAATGGTACTCGAATTTCCATTTAGTGTCTCACAAAATCATTGATCGGCAATATGAATAGTCCTAATTTAGAAATGCGGAATGATCTGGTAATCTGAAAATACAAGTTTGACTTGATTGGGTGATTCAAATTTTTGCGAACTGATAATCGATAAATTAAATGTTAGACTTAGTTAATGCCAAAGTTACCCCTTTTCCGATAAGTGTATGACCAAAACAATCGTCACTTTCGCCAATCTGTGCGTACAATCTACACGGAGCCTTACCTGGGAGGGTTCGGAAAACGTATTCTTTGGTCGAAGGTAGCGAACATGAAAACATATCGGTACCTTTTGGACGTTGGGCAATCTTTTGAACGATTTCTTGACCCGATGGTTTAGATATTTGCTGTTTAGATATTGCTCGAAAGATAGTTTTGCGAGATTCAATATTTTTTACCAAAACTTTGTTATCTTTGTTCATAAGTATGTGCTCAATAATGTCAAGTGCACCTGGAAATGCATGTAACAAAGACGTTGCATATGATAGGAGCATTTCCAATGCAGAAACACAGTCACAAACATCTTCACAAATAGCAACAACATGAGGAGAGATAGTTTCTCTACTCTCTCCGTGACCCCGCTTCATCTCCGACTGCTTCAAAAGTGCCCCATTGAGGAGACGGACTGCTTTCCAAACAAGCTCTTCAAGACGTTCAAATGAACGTCGCACGCAGGGAATTTCGAGTGCTTTACCTGACGTAGAATGCAACAAAAAGAAGGCGTTGGTAAAGTTCACACTTAGAACTTGATTGATGAGATGAGTAGGGTGCATCGTTTCAAAATAATGCAAAATTTTTTCAATTTCTTGGTTAGGATCAAAAAGAGGCTTTTGATTTTCAGCAGGAGTTGGCGTAGCTACTTCCCAACATTCCATCCATAGCCTTCGAGTTGCAGTCAAAAATTGGACAGCTTCCGAGGCCGCTAAATCTAGTGATGAGATACATTTTGAAGAAACTTCATAACGCATCATACAAAACTTACCATCTAATGCGGCAAAAGTTGTTTTAGTTGCACTAGTGCTACATAGAAGCTCTTCATCCAAGATGCCAACTGGATTCCCATACCAAGAAATGAAATCTTCAAACACGCATTTGTTAGGATTCGCCGCCTACAATAAACGGCCAACTGACATTAGCTTAAAATTCAAAAGATCTTTTGTTAACCCTGCTCACCTTGAAACTTTGCATGTCAGATAGTAATTTAGGTCTCTGCAAACGATGAACAAGCTCTATTCTATCGCTAGTTGAAAACGTCGCAAACATGGCGTTTCTCTCGAAAATAACATCAATAGTCTGTGGAGCAGTCCGCTTTAAAAAAGGGGCATACATGTGATCATTAGTCATCTTCAATACCATACTTTTCACAGCACATCGGGCACCTTTACGATTTATCCGACGCCTTCTTCCCGATTGAAGAACAGATTGAACCACATTTTGAGATTTCGTATCATTATCCCCATATTCTTCAGTGTCAAAAAAGCTCGTTTCTTTCTTAGCAAGAGGAGTTAAACCCTCTTCGATTACCGAGTCGAAAAAAGTGGTTTCCTTCTTGGTAAGAGGGCCAAATCCGTCACCTGCGATAACATCTCCGGGCGGCAATTCTTCGTTTATGTCAAAAAATTCTGTTTCTGCTTTTTTCAGTTGCTGAAATCTTCCATTCTGTTCTCTAGAATCTATTTCGTTACCTCTTAAGGAGTCGTCCTCATCGACAGAGCTAACAATAGAAGCTTCTCGATCTGGTGATTCCTCAAAGTCATGGGTTGATGCAATGCTAGTACTTTCCTTGTGGTCAAGTTGTTCCGACTCTACGACTGTTTCCAACTTAGATCCAGTAATATATCCAGCTTTTGTTGAAGCTTTTAGATTTTGCGTTATACTTTCAATACAGACATTGAATACCTATATTCAGGATCAACTAAGAAGCTGCGACGGGGAGCGAAGACAAGGCCAAACAACATGAAACTCACCTGCATTTTTTGGTAAATAAGGCAGTGTGATAAGTCCGGATCAGCTTCGATACTGTTCACATTAGAAATCCGATCTTCATCGATATATGTATTTCTTAGGAGTTCATTGTACTTGTGGACAACTACACCATCAATTTCTTCAACTCGATCTAAATTTGGAAGGCTCTCGTAAATATCGTACTTTACCCTCATAAACTCTGTAAATGCAATCCTTTCCGAAAGATACTATAAGTAAGAGATTCGTTCACATTTCAAGTCAAACATTAGTTTCTCACCAAAGACTCGCCATGGCCACAGGTGTTTTCATTTTGGTTAGGCGCATGGCCATCACAGAAAAAAGCCTTCCCACTGGAGCAGAGTGCTGAAAATTTAATAATGAAGAAAATTTCCCATCCTGGACTTTTGGATGAATAGAGCTTTTTGAATCTCTTGAGGGAAATGGTGTGAAATCCGAAAAGATTTCTTCCACAATATCATTAATATCTACCGGGTTGGGCAGTGTGTCATCCCAATCCATTGCTTCCAAAAGAGATTTTGTTGTGTCATCAAGTGGCTCAATAATGCTGTTATCTACCACTCCATCTTTCAGAACAAGGTCATCCCTGACACGTTTTGATGTCAAATGTGAAAGAAGTAATCCACTATGTACTGTGGTTGCTTTCACATAAGCTGCCAAGGCACATCTCAAAGATAAGCCTAGAGTATTACATGGCACTGATTCATTCCATTCCACTTTGAGTAAAAATTCATTTTGAATAAAAACTGGATTGAAGAAGGCCGTTTCGTCAACAAAGCTTGTTGTCTTAAGGAAAGATGCAGTTTCATCTTCATTCCACTGCACAGTTACAGAAGCGGACTTGAGTGGGTCACTAAATGCTCCCCATGTTGGTATCTTCACTTCTTTCTTCCAGCGAGTTGAAGATTGGTAAGAGTTTGATCCTTCGACAAGTTTGACTGCGTGTAATATGCATTTCGCTTTTCGTCCTTCAACCGACCATCCTGCTGCAGAACGAATTATTGCTTCTTCTTGATCTCGACGCCAGTCAACCTTTAACCCTGGAATTATTGACGAACGAAAATCGTGCGACGGCTTCGGCACTCTCTTTTGAAGCCATAAAAACCGGTGTCGTGCAAATGACAATATAAAATCATTTATGTCAAATACTGCAGAAAATCTATGCTTAATTTGTTTCAAAAATAACGATGCAACGCCTTCAACGCTTTGGAAATGTTTAGGTATATTACCAGCGAAAAACTCGGCACCCAAGTATGTGTGGGGTGAATTTTTTGAAAGTCCAGACGTACAATATCCTGAAAAGTTGAATCCACTTGTATTGGAAATCGAGTGATAACAGGCGCTATCCAGTAGCCACGTTGACGAGTCGGGATAACAGGAAATCGCAAATGC
>Ga0115008_10002875_pt1 | contig 14293 bp, 18 predicted proteins | sample FraStrMetagenome_FD_87164 | JGI IMG/M metagenome (GOLD analysis project Ga0115008, IMG submission 87164) | Marine eukaryotic phytoplankton communities from Arctic Ocean - Fram Strait ARC3M Metagenome | ecosystem: Environmental > Aquatic > Marine > Oceanic | place: Fram Strait | collected...
GACTTGGCCTTCTTTGTCAGCTTCTTTTTCGGTCCTTGAGGTCCTTTTTGCCCGGCTCCTCGCTTCCTTCCCAAACTCTTTCCGTGTTTTTCTCCTTTTCCATCGCGGAGTTGTTCAATGTGCTCCTAAAAAGAATGAGAATAGTAAACTATTTAGTTGAAAGTTTCAGCTTACCACTCTAGCTTTTGTCGCGGCTTCGTCCTTTCGCTTCTTTTTTTCTTCGTCTTTCTTCTTTTTCTCAAGCGCCGCCTTTTTAGCGGCAACATTCTGATTTTGCGATCGTATACGCTCTTGCTTTTCCTCTGAAGCCTTTCCGATTTTCTCCTCCATTTGCATCTTTTCCTCTTCAGTCTTGTTTTTGTACGAGTGATACAGTACTGCCCCTCCAGAAAGTCCTTCCTCAATTTTGACAAGTCGCAAGTTCATTCTTGGGCCAAGCTCGGTCAGACGTACTTTCATCTGTCTGCCTTAAAACAATTGTGAAAATATAAGAGTTGAAAAAAATACCAGATTTTGGGTTGGTTACTTCAGAGGAATCATCGAATTCTGACTCCGATCCACTCATTCCATTCAAAAACTGCTCGACTGATTCGTACTTTCCGAGATTGGGAACACTTTTTCCATTTTCCAGAAGCTTGCGCACGCGTTTTCCAGCGCCAGTTCGTGTCTTGAAGAAAATAAATAGTGATGGTTTTATAAATTTTGACTTACTTTGATGGCATAATGTCTGAATTGAATTTGATTAGTTTCCTTGTTGTAATGAAGGAGAACAACACGGCGAATTGTGTCAACCGCGACTTGAGAAGGTTTGATTCTTGGAAACAGCGCGCGGAAAGCTTCATATGTGAATTTTTCTACATCTGTTTGACTAGAGGAAAAGGTTGAAAATCAGGACAGTCTTGTGTGAACTTACTTTGGAAACTGTGACATAATAAGGAGTGGAGGATTTTTGAGAACCTTTTCATCTTTAATAGGTCGCTGCAACGAGCTTTCAACATCCCTAAAAGAGCAAAGTGAGATAAGGAACAAAAGTGGACACTTTCTTTTTCAATACAAATTCATCGATAGCAAAACTCATGGTGGGTCCTTTTGGGACAGTTATTAGACGCATGCCGACAGTCTCCCTTGTCTTCGAAAAAGTGACCAGATGTTTGACATTCATTGGGCCCGCAATTGTGAGAAAATCCTTGAGAACGTTTGCTTTCTTCACTTTTAGATTCGATGCTGTGAATGGCGACATAACGCGGCGAAAGTCCATCATCAAGTCATTCAGATTTTTGCCAGTTTTACCGCGGCAAATGACAATCGAATGAGGCTGCTTAGCGATGCTGAAGAATTTTATAATAAATTTGCTCCTGTTGTTAGCCAACTTTATCGGCCATTTTATGGTTAGATTCTGGACGTTTTTTAGCCACGTACCTTTCCTCCTCGACAATTTGCCGAGCACGCTGCTGCCTCTGCGTTCGAGATCGATCCCTTGACGGCATTTTCTAGTGCTACGTAAATTAACAAATGAAGACCAAGGGGCTTTCGAATGTGATACATTTAATATCATCTGGCAGCACAAAAGTCGAATTAGGGAAAATGCAGAAAAAAAGGTGAAAAAGAAAACTTATAAAAGTCAGGAAGCGAAGAAAGAAAGAGTGAAGTGACATAGAAATGAACTTTTAATGGGTCTATATTGAGGAAATCGTGAATTGTGATTTACAGTGGAAGAAGAGCACTTTTGACTGTACTTGTGCTACCCGTAGTTGTTCATTCCTGGGTTTTGTTGGTACATTTGCTGCTGATTCTGCGGATTCATTTGAGCGTTTTGTTGATTCATCATCATGTTTCCTTGATTTTGATAATTTCCCTGCATTCCCATCTGAAACAATATTTTTAAAAATTGGAGAGGAACTGAAGCTACTTGATTGTTGACCATCGAGTTCGGATAATTCATCCCCATTTGTCCTTGTTGGTGCATTTGTGATTGTTGCATCTGTCGCTGTTGCTGTTGCATCATAATCGGATTATTTGGATTCTGTAATTAAAAGATCATTTGAATTTTTGCCCAATAATTTTACCATGCGCATATTGGTCATATTTTGTTGCCAGTTACCCATCGGTCTAACTGGGTTCTGACGCATTTGCATCGCGTTTTGACCCATCATATTCGGATTATTCATCTACAATTAAAAAGTTAAATCGAGTTTACACGCTTACTGAGGCTCGGACCATGCTTGGCATGCCCATTCCACGATTATAAATCGCATTAGCAGGATAGTTCATCATTTGAGGTCGCTGCTGCATGTTTTGGATTTGCATTGCGTTGCTTAAATTTTGTTTATTCGAGAGAACTTCGGTTTGACTTACAATTGATGGCCGTATGGATTCATTGGATTGCGACCTTGGACGTTCATAGTTTGTTGCGGTCGATTATTATTCGGCATTCCATATTGATTGCCCATTTGCATCCCAGATCTCGAAAGTATGTGATTTCGTATCGGCTGGCGAGCAGTCATACTATTCTTATTCATGCTCTGCATAATCTATTGACAATCTATTGATTTGATAAGCAGTTAAATCAACTTGAGCAAAATTATTTTGCCAAAATATCAATAATAAATATATTGATTTCGGAGCATTTCCGGCTGTTGAGGTATCATTGGCTGCATGTTCATTTGGGAGGGTCTTCTCATCATATTATTTGGATTCATAGTTTGCTGATTCATTGCTGGATTATTCATTTGCATCATAGTGGGGTTGAATTGAGTCTGATTCTGTGGCTGTGAATTCGACAGGTTTGGAAACGGCGGGCCCATCCGTTTTGTCGGATCGTTCTGTTGCTGAAATTATTGTAATTTACAGTTTAACTTTAGCGAAACAGTTAATCAATGGTCCGTACCGTTGGAAGTATATTTTCATTTTTGACTTCCTTTTTCACCGGCTCCTGTACGTCATCAGGTGGAAGATCAGCAAGCTCGAGCCACTTTTCCATCGGCGAACGAGCCGGCAATTCTCCCTTATTTAAAAAATATATAAAACATTTTGGCGATCATCAACTACCATTCTGACACGATATTGCCAGTGTTGAGGAAGTCTTGGCGATCTGCTTGCTCCGAACCAGGACAATGACAGCGGATATGTGTTTTTTAAGCCTTCAATTAGATCCCAAGGACTGACTTTTTCTTTGCCAACAGGTTTCAGACTGCCTGTTCTCCAGGACTTGTCCTTGTCGACGGGCGCTTTTTCATATTTTACAATGTCGAGATAATCTCGCGGCAATGGTATGAGCTGACGAAGTCCCATTATTTGAGTATGAGTGGACTCACCAATTTCTTTTCTGATCTTCTTCTCGATCATAAGCTTGTCGCGCCGAGAGACGGTGCGAGTTTCGCTTTGCTCTATTAGACCTACATCACCACCAGCCAAATGATGAATGATAACAGCCAACATGTCAATACAAGTGAAATAAATGTCCGCGTAGATCTCTTCGTCAGCGAGCCCAGAGACGATCAAAGAGATCAGCAGCGATGCGCAATTTTGAGTACTTTGTAACGGACTAGACGTCGGCCTGTCAGTGTCAATCATTATTGAACGATCTGAGGATACAATCATGAGCTAGGGTCGGCAACGACCCCCTATATCATTATATATTGACAATCATATAATATTGTTGATATCATTGATATTATTTTTTCCAGAGCTCGTCATGTTTACAAATTTTGTTTATGTCCGATTCCTATGCAGTAATACAGTTTTGAACATGCCACCAATTAGGGACAACCTAAGTTGAATATTTTGCACCAAATTGTCACGCTTTGCATCCTCTTCCTTTTGAGAACGACCGGTCTTTGAGTCACGCATGTATTCCTCTACACAATGTTGCATTTGTTCGATCAGTTTGTCGATCAAACTTTTGCGCTCTTTTTCATGGTCTTCTATGCAAACCAATATAAGGTTTAAAAAAGGCAGTTGCAGGTTGGAATTGGTATCTCGTCCAACCTTAAAAATGTTTAAAAGCTTGAAATTGTTTGATAATTCAATATTCGTGCAAATAATTTTTAAGATAAAGTCTACCTTGATGCCAGTTTCCAGCAATAAAGTTGTTGAGGAGTGCACTTTCAAATGAACTGCTTCAGGTAAATTAGCAATCAGATTCGCTAAAAGCCAAACATTCGGAATGTCTTTAGCAAGTCCAGTGATTTGGAATTTCTGATGCCGACTAATCGGCGAAGTTTGAATTATATCTGTAGTTAGCTTGGCAACTGTGCTCGCGAGTCTTCCAGGCGCAAAGCCTCCGTGTCCCTCTGTATGTTTGAAAATGAAGAGCAAGAGGAGTCTGCTTTGCCTCAAAGTCCAAATATCAAGATTTTTGAGTATTCCTTCGATATAACCTCCATACTCTTTCATCTGCAGATCTTCTTGATAATTTTCTGGGTAGCAGAGAAGTTGCAAAATAATGTGAGCTTGCTGTGGCCGTAAGTTTCCAATCGCCTTTACCAAATTATCACCATTCAATAAACTTTTTTCCTTCACCCAGCCTTCCGAGCAAATTGCTTTCAAAATTTTTGACGCAAATTCAGCCATGTCTCTTACTTTACCAGTATCAAGTAACGATTTCGTATCGACGTTTTTATACTGATCAACGCCAAGCATAAAAATTTTGAACTGATCTTGACTTCCGGGCAGTCCAGAAAGCATTGCTTCTGAGCTAAGAACCATCAGAATGCGCAGAGCTAGAACGAGACAGCCTTGAAAATCGAGCGAAGCTTGGCATGCGCGAAGAAGATGTCGGTCAACACTTTGGGTGAGCATGTCTTTCGGTGGATTAGAACGAAGGAGGAAAAGCATGAACTCGCAACAGAGCTTTTGGAGTTTCCGCGTTTCTTTCTCGCGGACACTGTCGGCACTAGGGCCATTAGCATACGTTCGACTGAGCGCGCTGAATACAATTTGCAGTACATCAGCAAGTTTGACGACATTGCGCGCAATCAATATCCCGTACAAAACAGCCATTTGTTCAGCAGCTCGTATAGTTCCGGTGTCAATTCTGTGGAGTACATCCGAGTACGATTTCGAGACCGCCTCCATTTTTGGCATAATAGCTTGAAGGATACCGAGCCATTCTTGAGCTAAAGTAGGGACGACAGACGTCACATCGGCGGCCAGTTTTGCAAGCTCATTAGATCTCGCATTCGGCGTGTTTGGTGAGCACACGGAAATCAAAATCGCAGAAGCAATAGAGAATCTGTTTTCTTCAGCTTTTTCAACGCCGTCGGAAATATTCTTTTTACACCATTTTCTGATTTTGTAAATATCGGCTAAATGTATTTTCATCATATCGTCGTATATTTCTGTGCTATATTTGAAGTTTGTAGCCGTCGGCGGAGCAATTTTATCATGCGCGATTTTGATTTTTGTTAGCATGGCTTTCCAAGTTTCATTTTGCGACTCTTTTTGCTTTGTGCATCCATAAAGCTCATAAACATAGAACAGCATAACTCTTTCAGCAGAAAAGCATTCGAGCGGATCAGTCCCGACAAGAAGTCTCCTGAAGCCGTCAAATATCTTTGAGCATAGATCACTTTCGAGCAAAACATAATCGTGGCACAACCTAAGAGCTCCCGCAAAAACAAGGCCGACGTTGTTTGTATACGTTTTGATTGTTTTCTGCTGCGAGGTTAACTGTTTCGAGTTTCCTTCGGACTCACTTCTTCTTTTTATAACACTTTCAATGGCCCGTAGAGAAGGAAGCGCATTTGCAACGAGTTCCATCGCGCCAATATAATTCCCACTTTCAAGAAGAATATTTATTAGAATTGAATACCCCTCTTTTGGTGGTAGTTTTTCTGCTCTGCCTTCAACGTATTGCCGAATAATATTGGACAGTTTTTTGACGAGCATACTCGAGATATAGAATTTTTGAAAATAACAGCACGACTTGAAACTCTTGATCGGCTCGTAACTCGGCAAAGGGTTCTCCTCCGTGGCTTCAAGCATGATTTTCAGCAAATCATGAAATATCTTTTTCGCCTGTTTCTTTACTTCTTTTCGCTTTGACCCAATGCCATATATTGCGATCTCTCGCTGGCTACGCTCTCCGATAGTGTCGTCAATTTCTTCATCACGCTGATAGAGTACAGAAACAGGGATCGGCAGATGTTCCAGAAGAATGCGGTGACGCGAGTCGCCTTGCCTAAGCTCATCGAGATGATCATTATAGCCCCGCTGTTCAGTATATTATACGAGGATAAGCAAGAAACATTGCCGAACAATTTAGGGATAAGTCTCTAAGTGCATAAATATGCCTTTAAAAAACGATGCAGATTGAGATCATGGAAGAGAACAATGAAAATATTTATTTTTACCGTCGTTTTTGCCGAAATGCAAATGAGCGCACTTAATCAATTGCTTGACATCGCTTATACTTATGAAAATTACGACTTATTTGAGCCGCCGGTAACTTTGATTAAAGAGCCCGACTTTAGCAAGGATCCGGATGAAGATCTGCAGAGCTTTTTGGACAATTTGAAAGTCTTTTCTATTTGATTGTAATAAAGTTAATAAATTCAAAACAATTAAAAATGATGAGCATTCCTGGATTGCTGTGTGATGTGATGTCCGTCCGAATACCTCTCGAGATTAAAGATGATATGTACATTGAATGTGAAAAACAGTCGTGTCTAATTAGCTCGCCGAATAAACAGATGAGGTGATGAAAAGCTTCCGTATTTTCTGAATATGGCGCTGACTCGTTTAAGTACGTGAACAGCTCCGATTGGAAAACTGGAACGGACGATTTCCTATTAGGTTCCTGAAGGTCAATCTCTTCCTTTCTCTGCGCTAGAAGCTTTGCGATTAGAATCGCGCGGAAGCTTCCGTATCTCTTCGAGTTAACTGCCCAGTCACAGAGCGTTCCAATAATAGACGACGTTTCAATATTCCCAAGTTTGAATATCGGATCGTAAACCGGCTTCAGTGGGTCTGATTTACTCGAATCTGTGCCTCGAATTGTTTGAGCAGCTTTATCCAGCACACGGATGATGTCCACAACTTTCGTTATTACCGCAGAAGTAAGGCTGTCTTTGGACGTGTATCTTGACCATTTGTTTTCGACTGCAGTGCTGCGTTTTGAGATCATACGTTCATGCTGCCGTAGATACTGCAAGTACTCTTCCTCTCCGTTGTAAAATTGAGCAGCAGAAGGCGGGATCATCATTTGTGATGGAGCCTGCGGTAGAATATCAAGCGGTGAGCCTGGGTGGTTTCTAATATCGCCGGGATCATACCAGACTAAGGCGCTGGGACAGTACATCGTCACCATGTGAATTATACTGTTGAGGCCCCATGTGAGCGTGTCATATCTTCTCTCGTACTCCAAATTGTTGTTTAGTTTATCTTTCGTCGCGATCGCGTCGTTTTTCTCTCGATTTTGCTCTTCTGTCATTTCAACTTCAATCCAGTAGATCATTTGACTCGCGAAAAACGAGAGTCTGCGCGAATGAAGCGTGTTTCTCACATAATCGGAAATATAAACAAGCAATATTGGCAGAATTTGCCGTAGCTTGTATTCTTCTCCAGGCTTGATTGCTTCGCAGATTTTCAAAATGCGCAGTAGAATCTCTTCTTTATCCAGCATGTTCTCTGTGTACATGTATCGCAGTATATCGCACGCATAATTCCAGTAGTCTTCGATTGCTTCTCGCGACATTGGCTTTGCTTGACTGGCAGACTTGGGCAAGGGTGTAAGATTTGATAAAACCGAAAACCTTACAAAAACCGAGTAAAAAACGAAAATGATTAGGCAGGATCATAAGCTCTATGCCGAAAAGATGGGATAACGAAAATACGGATTTCTTTCTAGCGATATTCTGACAGACTAAAAAATTTACCGGATTCGGGCGAATGAAACTTAGCACCCTACCTGAGACTTTTGGCTAGGTAAGTTGTAATCTGTGTGTTTGTTCCACATATCTTCAAAGAAATCGACGACTTTTTTCGTCCACTCTGCTCCTGGATCATCTTTTTGGCGTTTTGTTCTATTGCTTTTCGAAGTTTGCTCTGGCAACAGAAGGGGCATGTTGTAGGCAATGAGTTTTATGTACCACGTGGCTCGAGATACAGGCACATTATGTTCGGCGAAGAGGTAGAAAAGCTCGTTCTTTCTGGGAACGAACATAGGAATTTTTGTATTTCGTTTTTTTGGATTGAGAAGATCTTCAAGTGGAATTGAATCTGACAGATCTTCGAGGAAAATTCTTAAATCTCGGTGTCGATTCTGATGAGCGGCGATGCCAGTCGGTATAAGACGAAAGCAGTCTTTCGGGATAGACACTTTGCGCTTGGCCTCTTTCAGCTCGTCCTGAATCTGAAAACATCTCATCGAGTCTTCCTGTATTTGCTTCAAACTTTTCAGAACTCGTTTCTCGTAAAAATTCGGCATCAGCGTTTCGTCCTCTTCAGACTTTTCCGAAAATTTCTGCATAAATACATCTTTGGCGCTTGAAGACTCGTTTGGCTGACTGATAAGTGGGTTGATCAAACTGAATCCGTGCTTTAAAAAAGTAGCCGAAAGTTCGTCTTCTTTTTGCAGTTTGTCTTGAGGATAACGGTCGGCAGGACCCAGACCGCGTTTCGTACCCTGACGAAGAGGTTTATCTTCGAAATAAAGACCCAACGTCGACATAGTTTGTAACTTCAATTTTCTCTGAAAACTCTTTATATCTTTTTTCAATTATTTTCTTTAAAAATGACTAAAATAAACTTACCTTTATAAAATTTTTTCTTCGTTACATCTCTGCTAAAGAAATTCTGGAAAAATAGGGTTGAGGACGGCGAAATTCGCGCTCTCGGTAAAAGAAAGATGCGATGGCCCGTGGGAATTTCATGCGAGTGACTCATTTGCGCGCCATAATGCTTCTTTTTTTGTCTTTCGTATAAAATTTTTACTACTGTAGAGAATTTACGATTGATCATCACTGTTTTTCTTAGAATCTAATATGAATAAAATATTAAAAAGAGAGGAAATTTTCTAGAATAAAATTGTTATCTGATCATCATCGGCAAAGACTTACAGTTTAAAAAAGACCATTCCCTAGATTAAAAATGTCGGGAAATGTTGAGCTTGAAAAAACTCTCGCGATTATCAAGCCGGATGCTGTTCAGGTATGATTTTTATTTACACTTATTTGTATAAATCATATTTTTAGGACGCCGACGAAATAAAAAGAATCATCAAAGCTTCAGGCTTCTCAGTCATTGCTCAGCGTCAAATACATTTATCTACTGAACAAGCAGGCGACTTCTATGCTGAACATTACGGAAAAGTATGTTTTCTTCTTAGACTCATTAACCTACACTGAAATTAAAGATGTTTTTCACAAATCTTATGTCATTCATGTCTGGTGGTCCTATTATTGCTATCGTCTTGGCAAAGAAAAATGCTATCGAAGACTGGCGAAAACTTATGGGTCCAACTAATCCGATGGACGCGCGAGAACGATTCCCAGATTCTATAAGAGCGCTTTTTGGAAAAGGTAACTTCTTCGTCAAATTTCTTGTCTAAAATCCTCAAATTAATCTGACTTCAAAATTCAGATCAAACTCAGAACTCTGTCCACGGATCTGACTCCGTCGCATCTGCTTCTCGCGAAATAAGATTCTTCTTCCCACAAATGATTCTCGAGCCAATTCCTACTGGTCAAACTACAGAGCGTTATATTGAACAGCATATTACTCCTACATTAAATGAGGCGCTTTGCATGGTAATTTCATTACTTTAATTTTTTTTAAATTTTTTTTCTAGCTCTGCAAAGAAAAACCCGGCGATCCAGTATCTTGGCTTGCTGAGTACTTGGACATGAACAATCCAAACAAGCCATGTGTTACCCAGCCTTGAACTGTTACAGTCTTCTCATCCTGAACAACCTCCGTGATATACTTTATTTTCATACCAAATATACTCTATTTTATATACTCCCACATTGTTTTATTTCCTTCAGACGGCGAGGTCGCACTAAAGTTGTTTGAAAACCATGGCAAGTGTTAAAATGGACCCGACGTCCTACAATTTCCTGACGAAGGAGGTTTGTAAGTCGTGGCCGTCGTCTGGCAGAGCAGAAGTGCTCAAACAGTTCAATGACTCTTACAGAGCATCGAAAAAGGACATTTCAAAAGGATATCAGATGCGAAAGATTATGCACGAGCTTTTGTGGAGGTGTCTCGGCGAGTACGTCTCAACTGATGACATGAACCAGTGGCTGGGCTGCGCTAGCCAAGATTGCCCTGAAATACAGTCACTCTGTGTCGACGTTCTGCTAGTAGTCGATGCTGAGTGCTCTTTAACAGACAATGACGACCACAAAATGCGCCTTGGTAAATTCACAACGCTTGTTTCGAAGCTTGGAGCGGAGAAAACTCTTCAAGAACGACTCGACCTTGAAACTGGCACTTTGGAAAAAGCGGGAATAATTCCAAACCAGAAGCAATTTCAACAAAAATATATCAAGACGAAAACGAGGCTTTTTTACAAGCAGCAAAAGTTTAATTTACTACGGGAGGAAATTGAAGGATATTCGAAGCTCGCTACTGAGTTATTTGAAAACAACCACCCAGAAGAGACGCTAGAGCATGTTAAGTCGCTTATAGGATGCTTTAACATCGATCCGAATAGAGTGCTTGATATCTGTCTGGAATATCTTGAACATTCAATAGGTAATTTACATGAAAAATTTATTTTACTTTTAATTCATTTAGTCTCGCCAAGTGCAGCGAAAAAGCTTATTTCCTGCTACTTGCGGCTTTGCGATTCAACGACGCTTACACACCTTCTTGGTTTTAAATTCCAGTTTTACGAAAAAACCAAGACTCCCGAAAGCCTGTATAAAACAGCTGGTCTCCTGCTTCAAAGTGATATGGTCGAGCTTGACGACTTGTACCCACATCTTTCTCCGAGCGACGCCGAAATAAGAGAACACCACAAAAAAACAATGTCAGCAGCTGGAGAGCTAAAGAAGAGACTTAGCGTTGTGCAGCTGGGTGACAAGAAGAAGGAGGACATCAATATCGATGCAATGATGGTTCAAGAAGGTAACCAAAAGTTTGGCCTTGCGCGTGCTCTCGTCGTTCTCGGCAACTGGGAAACCGCTCACGAAATCATCGAGCGCTACCCACAATTTTGCGCAGTTTCTGATCCATATATGGCGAAAGCGATCACCAAGCGCTGCCATCAAATCGTCGAGCCTCTCTTTAGAAAAGTCGCTGCCAAGAGAATCGGAAATGGAAAACCTGTTGAGCTGCAAATCGACGAGAAATTCCTAGTGAAAGAGTTTTCTGATATTGAGACGAAACTCATGCCGATTGTGAATACACTCGGACCAATGCTCTCTGTGGACCCGCTGTTGTTCACAAAAATCCTTCGAATTACAAAGAGCTTCTTTAGGACGTATAAAAACGAGACATCTGAAGATTGGCGCGCTGATAATCGTGGAACAATCGCTTCACTTTTATGTATCATTGAAGAAGTGTTGCTCCCATCGTTGACAATGATGGACTGTCCGGTTGTTCAATCTGAAGAACTGTGGCAGATCTTTAAGAACATGGACTACGAACTGCGCTACAGACTGTATGGACATTGGAAGAACCAGAGTTGCACGCTCCATCCAAAGCTTATTGTTGCGCATGCGAAATCGGTTGACCGAACAAAATACGTCCTCAAGCGTCTAACAAAAGATACCGTCAAGCAATCTGGCAGACAACTTGGCAAAATCTCACATGCTAATCCTGGTGCTCTTTTCGACACCATTCTTGTACAGATTCAGCGATATGATAATCTCATCGGGCCCGTTGTCGACACTCTCAAGTATCTGACATCTGTAAGCTACGACATCCTGATCTACTGTGTTATTGAAGCACTTGCTAATCCAGAAAAGGAAACGATGAAAACCGACGGGACAACAATTTCTGACTGGCTTCAAAGTTTAGCGAATTTTTGCGGCACCGTTTGCAAAAAATACAGCATTGATTTGATCGGTCTCATTCAATATGTCGCCAACAAACTTCAGTCGGGATCTTCGCTTGATCTTTTGCTGCTGAAGGAAGTTGTCCAGAAAATGTCTGGCATAGAAGCGAATGTGGAAGTAACCGATGATCAGCTCTTTGCGCTTTCTGGAGGTGAAATATTAAAAACAGAAGGAGGATATTTCGGACAGATTCGTAACGTGAAGAAGCCTAGTTTGAGGTAAGCATATATTCTCATTGTTGAAATTTGAACCAATTTTTACATAAAATGTTGTTCTGATAAAAATATTTAGACTCCGAGAAGTTCTTATTGAGCATGGACTTGCGTTGCCCCTCTGCTTATTGATGAGTACGCATCGTGCTCATATTGTATTCGAGGAGGGAGTAGGAAAGCATCTCAAACTCGTTGGAAAATTGACGGACCAGTGCCACGATACACTCTATCAATTTGGCGGCTTTTTGAGCGCCAATCTAAGCATGGAAGAGTATATGAAGCAAATGCCGCCAATCGAAGAGCTCATTGAAAAATATGGTACTCCCTGGGACGTAGCATTTTTCATCTCGAGGCAAATGTACAACCAACAGATTCAAGATCAGTACCAAATCAAGGTTACTGATCAGAAAATAGACGACCAAGAAGTGAAGGTAAGCGCTGTTCAGTAAAAGTAGCGTAATAATTCAATTTTTTATGCATTCATGTAAGACTTTGTAATATTAATGGCTATTTATAAAATTATAAAATACGCAATATCGATAAGATATTAAATTAAAATTGGGGTTTATGTAAGCGCTTATATCACCGTCATATATGTAAGCGCTTACATAAAGGCAAACATAAAAGAAGTGGGCCGCAAGTTTTACTTCAGTTGCGCGCAAATAATGAAGCTATTCACTATTTTTAACATAGGCCGAAATGTTCATCGATTGTGCAGATCACATCTTACTGCCAATCGCGAAAACTGTCGAGTCAATGCACAAAGATAATGTATGGCTGGACATCAGCTCCAATCTCTACACCGCTTTCTGGACAATGACCATGTATGACATTGAAACACCAACAGAGTCATATGCCAAGGAAGTCAAGAAGCTCAAAGGACAGATTAAACAGCTTGACGATAACATTGAACTTAACTCAAGTGAGTTATTATTTCAAAGATACAATTCAACCGATTTTAAGCGAAACGTAAACGAGAAAAAGAACGTTTGTCAACTTTAATTGACAAACTCAACGCTGAAAAACAGAAGCAAGATGAACATCAGCAGATGATCTTTGGCCGACTTCAACGTCAGTGTGAAAACTGGTTCCCTGCAAGAAATACCAAAAATGACGCGATCACAACATTCCTACGAATCTGTTTGTTCCCTCGATGTATTTTCTCGGCTCTCGATGCTCAATATTGCGCAAGAATGGTTCAGCTTATTCACGAGCTCAGAGTTCCGAATTTCAGGTAATTTATTATTTTTTTTCTGAAATGAGATCTCACTTTAGTACACTTTTGTGCTACGATCGCGTCTTCACAGACATCAGCTACATCGCTGCTTCTTTGACCGAAAACGAAGCCTCTCGTTTCGGGCGCTTCCTTTGCGGGATGCTTTCTACAATCATGCGTTGGCACTCAGACCCAGAATACTACGAGAAAGAATGCGGCGACTTCCCCGGCTTTATTACTGTCGTCCGAACGCACAACAAAGCTAACGAGCCAAGTTCAAGGGTAAGCTAGTGTTCAAAGTCAATTCGCAAATCTAATTTTTTCAAAAGGCCAACCAACTTGATTATGAAAACTTCCGGCACGTTTGTCACAAATGGCAGTACAAGCTCACCAAGGCGCTCGTACTCTGTCTCGAGTCTGGCGAGTACGTTCAGATTCGAAATGCGTTGATGATCTTGACCAAGATCCTTCCTTACTTCCCGATGGTGACCACTCTCGGGGCAGCGCTCGAGAAGCGCGTCGAAAAAGTGAGAAACGAAGAGAAGGACAAAAGACAGGACCTATATGCTCTTGCGATGGGATACGCCGGACAGCTCAAGAGCAGAAAAAGCGCGATGGTTGCTGAAAACGAGTTCCACACTAAAGACGTAAGTTAAAGATTTAAGGATGTGGTACTCGGTTTTTGGTGTTTTTTGCAATTTTCCGAGGTCTCCTGCAACAAGATGGCGTCAGATTTTTTGAAAATTTTTTTATAAATAAACTCGCAAAGGTCTAACTTAGCGAACACACGATATTTTAACGAAAATTAACATTCCGCAAATGGCGCTAGAGACCGCCAAAGTTTACTATAAAGTTGAAAA
>Ga0115008_10002877_pt1 | contig 14284 bp, 16 predicted proteins | sample FraStrMetagenome_FD_87164 | JGI IMG/M metagenome (GOLD analysis project Ga0115008, IMG submission 87164) | Marine eukaryotic phytoplankton communities from Arctic Ocean - Fram Strait ARC3M Metagenome | ecosystem: Environmental > Aquatic > Marine > Oceanic | place: Fram Strait | collected...
AAATTTAGGACTTTAGAACCCTTAGTATTTAGTAAATTCGTAGACACAAATTTACTCAACTCAAGCCATTATGCGAAAAATTTTAGTTATAGGTTCTGGAAAATCCACATCTTACCTGATAAAATATTTATTAGACAAATCAACTCAGGAAGCCCTCCATATTATTGTTGGAGACCTCAACCTTAATAATGCAAAAAAACTAATTGGTCATCATAAAAATGCAAATGCCATACGCTTGGATGTTTTTGATAAATCATCAAGACAAGATGCCATACAAAGTGCAGATATTGTGGTGTCCATGCTCCCTGCAAGGTTTCATCTTGAGGTTGCGAAAGATTGTGTTCTCTTTAGTAAGAATATGGTAACGGCCTCCTATGTTAGTGATGACATGCAAAAACTTAATAAAATCGTGACCGATAAAGGCCTCGTATTTATGAATGAAATTGGAGTAGATCCAGGCCTCGATCATATGAGTGCGAAACAAGTCATTGATGATATTAGAGACAAAGGAGGTAAAATGATTTTATTTGAATCTTTTACAGGGGGCTTAGTGGCACCTGAAAGCGATAACAATCTTTGGAACTATAAATTCACATGGAATCCCAGAAATGTTGTTGTTGCCGGTCAAGGTAGTGCCGCTAAATTTCTTCAAGAAAACACTTATAAATACGTACCATATAACAGACTGTTTAGACGAACGGAATTTTTAGAAATTGAGGGTTATGGACGCTTTGAAGCCTATGCCAACAGAGATTCTTTAAAATACCAATCTATTTATGGCTTAGATACGATTAAAACACTTTATCGCGGTACGATTAGACGGGTAGGCTTCAGTAGAGCTTGGAATATGTTTGTTCAATTAGGTATGACCGACGATAGTTACACTATAAACGATAGTGAAAATATGAGCTATCGCGATTTTGTGAATTCTTTTTTACCTTATAGCCCAACAGACTCTGTTGAACTAAAATTTAGACATGCCTTGAGAATTGATCAAGATGACATTGTTTGGGACAAATTAGAAGAGGTTGACATCTTCAATAAAACTAAAATGGTAGCACTTAAAAATGCTACACCAGCGCAAATTCTTCAAAAAATATTAATGGATAGCTGGACCTTAGAAGCAGAAGATAAAGACATGATTGTTATGTATCACAAATTTGGATACGAACTCAACGGAAACCTATATCAAATAGATTCTACAATGGTCACCCTTGGCGAAGACCAAACCTATACTGCTATGGCAAAAACAGTAGGATTACCGGTAGCTATTGCTACTTTAGCAATATTGAATAAAAAAATCACAACACCTGGTGTCCAAATTCCAATTTCAAAAGAAGTTTACCAACCTATTTTAAAGGAACTTGAAGAGTTTGGAATAAAATTTACTGAGAAAAAAGTACCTTATCTGGGATATAACCCATTACATACCTAATATTTATTCAAAACCACACTTAACTAAGACTCCTCTATTATCATGAAAATAGTCAATCAAAATATACAAATAGACGGTATCGATAAAAAAATACTGCGCGCCTTAATGGAAGACGCAAGAATTCCAATTTTAGAAATTGCAAGAGCTGTGGGGATATCAGGTGCAGCAATACATCAACGAATGCGTAAACTAGAAAAATCAGGATTACTCTCTGGTTCAAAATTTATACTAAACCCAAAAGTATTAGGGTATACAACCATAGCTTTTGTAGGTGTTTTTTTAGACAGAGCTGTAAGTAATCCCCAAGCAGTAAAACAGTTGAAAAAAATACCAGAAGTTTTAGAGTGTCATTATACAACTGGAAATTGGAGTATATTTTGTAAAATATTATGCAAAGATAATGAGCATTTAATGCATGTTTTAAACAGAGATATACAATCGATCACAGGGGTATCGAGAACAGAAACATTTATTTCTTTAGACCAACAAATTAACCGACAAATTAAAATTTAAGTCTCAAAAGAGTAAAATGCGTTTTTAATGAGTAGATTTTATATTAATCTCTAGATATAAAAATCGATAGAATATACCAAAACAATAACATCAACGACGCAAATAAGCCTAACGAAGCTGGTATATATTCATCTTGAGCATAAGTCTTAATTAAAGTAGACGTTTGATATAAAATTGAGCCGCCGGCTAAAAGACACATTCCAACTGAAAACCATAACCCAAGATTAAAACCAAATAATGTTCCCGCTACAATTAAACCTAAAGCTATAAAAAAGCCAACAGTAAGGCCGGTTTTCATAAATGAAAAATCTTTTTTCGTTATAAAAACTACTGCTGTTAAACCAGAAAACAAGGACAGCGTTACAATAGCTGCCTGCTGTAAAATTTCAGGGCCAGAATCCATATAAAAGGCAGCCAAATAAATTAAAGGAATAAATATAAATGCTTGGGCTAAGATATAAAGTCCGTAGGCTAAATACTGCTTATTTTTATCCTTTGTTTTCAAAGCCATACCCTCGGCATAATTTGTAGCAAACATAAAACCTCCAAACATCACCAGCCAACGCCATCCTTGGGTCATTGATAACGCAAAATCAACTATAGCTTCACTTTGCAACAGTAACCATTCAAACAGAATAAATACCAATACACCTGCTGCAACATGTGCATAGGTTTTTTTATAAAATGCTGCTCGATCTGAAACAGTAAGCTCACGAATTAGTAGTTTATTATCTATCGCTTCGAATTGGGTATGATTTGAATTTTACATAAGTTTTAATTGGTTAAGTTTCTCTAATATTTGTAAGTATAAGAACATGTATTTATTCCTATCTCGATGTAACAACGCTATTAATCTCTTCCTCCAAAAACTTGAAGTGCCCAATATAATAATGAGGCTAATGCACCTATAGCGGCAACTAAATATGTTCTTGCCGCCCACTTAAGCGCATCTTCAGAGCCTTTATATTCCTCTGGAGTCACTATATTCTTATTTTTTAACCAAGCGAGCGCTCTGTTACTGGCATCGTATTCTACTGGTAGCGTAATAAAACTAAATAAAGTTGCGAATCCCATAAATAACAAGCCCGCTACAGACACCCAATAGCCTAGACCAATACCTGCCGCTGCACCTAACATTAAGCCGCCAATAACAAGCCATTGAGACATGTTTGAAGTCGCACTCACAATGGGTACCAAAGCAGAACGCATTCCTAAAGCACTGTAGGCTTGGGCATGCTGAACAGCATGTCCAACCTCATGAGCTGCTACAGCCGCTGCCGCAGCATTTCGCTGGTTATACACCGCCTCACTAAGATTAACTGTTTTATTTTTAGGATTGTAATGATCGGTTAATTGTCCCGCAACAGAAATCACCTCAACATCAGTAATCCCATTATCTAAAAGCATCTTTTCAGCGATCTCCCGACCACTCATACCATTTCGCAATTGGATTTTAGAATATGTTTCAAATTTTCTTTTCAATTGATTGCTAACCAACCAGCTTACTAAAGCTATTGCTCCGATTAATATATAATATCCTATCATTTGTCTTTAAATTTAATTATGTAATACCTTCAATATAGCAAAAATTAAGCCAATACAACCATCTGTATATTTGTCATGAAACAATTGTAAACCCTTTCTATACACCTATGCTATTATAGGCTTTTATTACTATTATTTTATATTTTAACTAAGGTTCCTCTTAAATCCTAATTAGAATACTCCTAAAAAACTAATTGTTAAGCTTTATAGTTTCTATTTGAAAGCGATTATCTAAAAGAAATCCTGAAACTTCAGCACTTCTAATCACTTCACAAAACCCAGTATTTTTATCATGAGCATCCCCAAAATCATCAATATTTGCACCATCTACAAAGTAGGCTTTATCCTTTACTTTTATGGCTAAATCACAACCTTTTTGAGTGGATAAACCAAATTGACATTGTCCACAAGATATCTCAACCCTCTGCTTTTGAGAAGTTGAACAAGATACAATCATCATAACACTTAAAAAAACTACTATTTTTTTCATTTTAAAATCTATGAGTTAAGATCAGATAAGTTATACAAACGTTAACTACTACCCAACAATATTCACAATTTTACCAGGCACAACAATCACTTTTTTAGGGACTCTACCTGCTAACTGTGCGATTGTTTTTTCATGAGTCATCACTGCCTTTTCGATATCATCTTTACTCATATCCATGGGCAACTCAATAGTAAAGCGCATTTTACCATTAAATGAAATGGGGTAGTTTTTACTACTCTCAACTAAATATTTCTTCTCAAACTTCGGAAATACTGCTGTTGAAATGGAGGAGTCATGGCCGAGCATATTCCATAATTCTTCAGCAATATGAGGCGCATAAGGTGATATTAAAACCAATAAGGGCTCGAGAATTATCTTACTAGTACATTTTTGTGCTGTTAATTCATTTGAAGCAATCATAAAGGTAGATACCGACGTATTAAACGAAAAGCTCTCAATATCTTCTTCTACTTTTTTAATTGTTTTATGAAGTGTTTTCAAATTGTCTTTTGTAGGCTCTGCGTCATTGACTTTCAAACCACTGTCATCAACATACAATTTCCACAGTTTTTTAAGAAATCCGTGAACACCTGTAATACCCGCAGTATTCCAAGGTTTAGCTTGTTCTAATGGACCTAAAAACATTTCATAAAGACGTAAGCTGTCTGCACCGTATTGCTTACAAATGGCATCTGGATTAACAACGTTAAATTTAGATTTAGACATTTTTTCGACCTCTCGGCCGACCTTGTAAACACCATCTTCCAACAAAAATTGAGAATCAGCATAGTCATCACCAAACTCGCTATCTGCTTTCAAACCCTCTATATCTAATTCATCTGAAGCATTGACATAATTTACTTTCACATGAATAGGATACACGACTTTATCTCCAATCAATCCTTTAGATATATAATTATTGGTACCGTCTTCTCTATAAATAAAAGCACTAGTACCCAAAATCATACCTTGATTTATCAGCTTTTTAAAGGGTTCTTCAACATTTACAAACCCTCTATCCTTCATAAACTTCACCCAAAACCGTGAATACAATAAATGTCCTGTAGCATGCTCACTACCTCCGATATATAAATCAACATTCTCCCAATAATCAAGAGATTCTTTACTTGCGAAGGTTTGATCACGTAAGGTATCCTCCATATATCTGAAGAAATACCATGAACTACCTGCCCAACCTGGCATTGTATTTAATTCTAAAGGATAAACAGTTGTTTCATTTATCTTATCGTTACTAACCACAGTATTCGTATCTGTACACCAAGCCCATACATCTGCACGACCTAAGGGTGGCTCACCTTCTTCTGTTGGAAGATATTTTTCAACCTCTGGCAAACGAATTGGCAGATGTTCTTCGGCAATCATTTGAGGCTTTCCGTTTATGTAATATACAGGGAACGGTTCTCCCCAATACCGCTGTCTAGAAAACACAGCGTCGCGCAATCTATAGTTTGTTTTACCTGCACCCTGACCTTGTTGTTCTAAAGCATAAATTGCTTTCTTACTTGCTTTTTTATAGTTTAATCCGTTAAGAAAATCACTGTTGTTAATTTTCACATTATCTTTAGAACCATAGGCCTCTTCAGAAACAGAAACACCTGCAAATATATTAGGAATAGCAATATCAAAATGTTTTGCAAAGTCATAATCTCGCTGATCACCACAAGGAACAGACATTACAGCTCCAGTACCATAACCTGCTAACACATAATCACCAATCCAAATAGGAATAGGTTCTTTTGTAAAGGGGTGCTCTGCATAAGCACCTGTAAACACTCCAGAAATCGTTTTTACATCGGCCATACGGTCACGCTCACTGCGTTTAGCCGTTGCTGTGATATAAGCCTCAACATCTGCTTTCTGTACTGAGGTTGTAATTTTTGAAACGAGTTCGTGCTCTGGTGCTAAGGTCATAAATGACACTCCAAAAATAGTATCTGGTCGCGTTGTAAACACCTCAATAACCGCATCGCAATTAGTCACATTAAAAGTGACTGAAGCACCAACTGATTTACCGATCCAATTGCGTTGACTTTCCTTCAATGAATCGGTCCAATCTATACCCTCTAATCCTTGAAGCAAACGCTCTGCGTATGCAGAAATTCGCATACTCCATTGGGTCATTTTTTTTCGGGTTACTGCATGACCACCACGTTCTGAAACACCATTAACAATTTCATCATTAGCCAAAACCGTCCCTAAAGCTGAGCACCAATTAACCTCAGTTTCTGCTAGATACGTTAATCTATATTGCAATAAAACATGCTGTTGTTGCTCTAATGTATACGACTTCCAATCTTCCGAAGTAAAACTAACGATACCCTCATCACATGCTGCATTGACCTGTCTATTTCCTTCCGAAGAAAATTTTAAAATCAAAGTATCTATTGCTTCTGCTTCATTAGTGTCTTTATTATACCAAGACTCAAAAAGCTGAATAAAAATCCATTGTGTCCATTTATAATACTCAGGACTACTCGTTCTCACCTCCCTACTCCAATCAAAAGAGAATCCTATTTGGTCTAATTGACGGCGATAGGTTTTAATATTAGTATCTGTGGTGACTACCGGATGCTGCCCTGTTTGAATGGCATACTGCTCTGCAGGTAATCCAAAACTATCATAGCCTTGAGGATGCAATACATTAAAACCTTTGTGACGTTTATATCGTGTATAAATATCACTCGCAATATAACCCAATGGGTGCCCTACGTGAAGACCTGCGCCACTAGGATAAGGAAACATATCTAAAATGTAATATTTCGGTTTATTACTATTATTTTCTGCCTTAAATGTTTGATGCTTTGCCCAATACTCTTGCCATTTGGCTTCGATATCGTTAAAATGATAACTCATTGTTTTATTCAAGTTTAAGTCACAAATTTAAAGGTATTACAACACAATTGAAAGTTAAAACCTGGTAATTGTCTATTTAAATTTAAGACGTCAACAGTATTAAATTCGATACTAATTTTAAGGTAATTCCCTTTATTAAGACTAGGGTCATTATAAGGCTATCAAAAGACTTAAACTTTTGAAGTATTTATTCAGATTCTTTCCTATTTTTACATGATTAATGCTTTAATTTTATGAGTACATCTTTTGACAAATATCAACAACGCAAATTAATTTCTTCATACTTTTCTGTAGTAATGAGTATCGCTTTAGTACTCTTTTTGTTAGGCTGTTTAGGATTACTAGTACTCAATGCTAAAAAAGTTGCTGATCATTTTAGAGAACAAGTGGTCGTTACTATTTACTTAAATGACGCTGCAAAACAAGTTGAAGTTCGTCAACTTCAAAATAGTCTAGCGATGGCAGATTACACCAAGAAAGCAACCTATGTATCTAAAGAAGAGGCTGCCCTAGTTGTAAAATCGGATATCGGTGAAGACTTTATGGAGTTTTTAGGCACTAATCCATTACAAAACTCAATTGATGTTTATCTCAAAGCAGATTATGTAACCACTGCAACTTTAGACGGTATTACTAAGGAATTATCCAACAAAGCATTTATTGAAGATATTACGTACGACAATGACCTCGTAGAAATCATGAATAATAACGTAAAAAAGATAACATTTTGGGTATTGATTCTTAGTAGTATATTTACGTTAATCGCGGTCTTATTAATCAACAGTTCTATTCGACTGGCAGTATACTCTAAACGTTTTATTATAAAAACAATGCAAATGGTTGGAGCTACAAAACGTTTCATTAGGAAACCTTTTGTGCTCAAAAGTATCCAATTGGGAATTATTGGTGCATGTGTTGCATTAGTAGGAATGGGAATTGTACTCTATTATTTAAATAACTCCTTTCCAGAATTAGGCTTACTCCAAAACCCTACATTAATAGGTAGTTTATTTGTTGGTGTTTTTCTCTTAGGTATTGCTATCACGTGGCTAAGTACCTTTATTGCGACACAACGTTTTTTAAACTTAAAGACCGATCAACTCTACTATTAATTAGTGTTAATATTCTAAAAATAGGGCTATACTTCGTCATTATCTAATCTCTCGCAATCTCTAAGTCATAGTAGTTAATCCTTGCTAATAGTTATAATAGCCTGACACAAGGCCCCGAAGTATAATCGGGATTTTTACACATCCGTTTCCTTTTTAATAATCTATACTATGGGAAATCAGTTCAAAAACTGGAGGAAACTTCAACATACTTCATAAAATGTATTTCAAACTATTTTTAAAAAACATCTAAACAATATATTGCTTACTGCCCCGTTACCATAATACCAACCAAAACATTAATAATAAAAAGACCAAACCTTATATTCGGTCTAACTATAACTGTAATGATTAGTATCCTGTTATCTCTTCATCTTTACAAGAGTAATAGTTCAACTCTAGAAGATTTTGATATCATAAATGCTAGAATTATTAAAATCGCATCCACAAACTCACACGATATTGTATTTTACGACGACCATGCAGCGAGGTATTACATCACTAACGATATAGAAAATGAATTAAATTTAGATTCCCTTAACGTGAAAGTTTTAAATAAAACTGTTACTTTGCGTTTAGAAAAATTATTTTTAGGAACATCCAATAGTATTACTCAATTGGCTATTGACGACAAAATAATTTTCACAAAACACCCCTCTAAAAGGAAAACAGAAGGGATTAAATAGTTATTATGGGAGAGCAGAAACGTAAAAATTTAGTTAAAAATGAGTTTATCTTCGGGCGAAAAAACTACAAATTTATGCTCATTGGTTTATCCTGTATTATTTTAGGTTTTATTATAATGTCTGGAGGTGGTAGCGATGACCCCAATATTTTTGACCCGTCAATTTTTCATTGGACACGTATTAGGCTAGCCCCAACATTGGTTCTACTAGGATTTGGGATTCAAGTCTATGCCATCTTATTAAACCCAAATCCAAAGGAAAATTCTAAATAGATTCAATTAAAAATTTAATACTTTCCAATTTACTTATTTGGTATTTGATATTTGTTAGTTGATATTTGCCCAATGGATATTATCGATTCAATCATACTAGGTGTTATACAAGGTCTTACTGAATTTTTACCAGTATCGTCAAGTGGTCATTTAGAACTGGGAAAAGCCATTCTAGGCGACAATTCACTTCCAAAAGAAAGTTTATTATTTACCGTTGTACTGCACTTTGCAACTGCACTAAGCACCATAGTCATTTTTAGAAAAGATATTATAGATATCATAAAAGGGATTTTAAAATTCGAATGGAATGACGATTTAAAATTTATATCCAAAATTGGATTATCTATGATTCCTGCCGTAATTGTTGGTCTATTTTTTGAAACACAACTTGAGCAACTTTTTGGAGGTAATATTTTACTAGTTGGCTGTATGCTTATTGTTACTGCCGCCCTTTTATTTTTGGCAGATAAAGCTAAAAACACTAATAAAAAAGTAAGTTTCTCAAATGCATTAATTATTGGAATATCACAGGCTATTGCTTTACTCCCTGGTATCTCGCGTTCTGGAGCTACTATTTCCACTTCTGTGCTCTTGGGAAATGACAAAACTAAAGCTGCTCGCTTTTCCTTTTTAATGGTAGTCCCTCTTATCTTCGGAAAAATCGCCAAAGACGTTTTAAGCGGTGATATTGCATATGAGAGTACAAATTTTATGAGTTTAGTTGTTGGTTTTATCGCTGCTTTTATAGCAGGATTATTTGCTTGTACATGGATGATTGCCTTAGTAAAAAAAAGTAAGCTATCGTATTTTGCTATGTATTGTATTCTCGTTGGTATTACGGCAATTACATTTGCTTTACTCAATAAATAGCCTCAACTATTTGAAATTGTGTTTTACTCACAACATATAAGGAGTCATTTATTTTAATAGCATTGACTTTACAATACAGATGTGATGACCATAGTATAAATGCATTTTTTAAACCATAAATTGACAGCAAATACAACCGATATTCAAATTAAATCACAGAAATAAAACTTAAAACATAGTCATTTATAGCGCTATATTCAATTTAAAAAATAAACCACATGACTGCAGAAGACTTTAAATCTGGTCAAGTTTTACTCATTGACAAACCTTTAACATGGACCTCGTTTCAAGCCGTTAATAAATTGCGTTGGGAAATTAGACAAGCCTTTAATATCAAAAAGATTAAAGTAGGCCATGCGGGGACTTTAGATCCTTTAGCCACTGGTTTGTTGATTATTTGCACAGGAAAAATGACAAAACAAATCCACACATTCCAAGGTCAAAACAAAACGTATACTGGAACTTTTGTTTTAGGGAGCACAACGCCTTCATATGATTTAGAATCTGAAATAGACCATACATTTCCAACCGAGCATATTTCCGAAGAACTTATACATCAAACAACCAAACAATTCATTGGAGAAATTAATCAATTTCCTCCGGTTTTCTCTGCGCTCAAAAAGGATGGTAAACGTTTATATGAATATGCTAGAGCTGGTGAAACAGTAGAAATTAAGTCGAGAAAAATACATATCTCAACATTCGAAATCACTAAAATTGATGGTTTAAATATTGAATTTATGGTTGTTTGCAGTAAAGGAACATATATACGCTCTCTTGCCCACGACTTTGGAAAAGCATTACAATCTGGAGCACATCTCTCTGTACTTAGACGCACTAAAATTGGAAATTACGATGTTAAAAATGCTCTAATTCCAAAAGATTTTATCACATCGCTTTCTTTGGAATAATTGTTGATATTCTGTTTGCATCTAAAAACGATGCCTTATGAAGCAAATAACAACAGTACTACTACTTCTTTTTTTTTCTTTTGTACAGTCACAAGATGACCAATACAGTAACGGTGTTTTTTATAAATTTTCGTTTTCTACAACACTAACAACTAATGATGATTATACAATTACTGGAGACAATGACGGGACCTTAATTAATCTTAATGGTCTTTTTTTTAATAATACCATAGGGTATCAATTTGATCGAAAATCTAGTCTGGGCGTAAACATTGAATACGATCACTTTATAGACCAAAGCCTAAACTTCTTACCTGTATATCTTGACTTCACCTATAATATCTTTGATTTTGATGACCAAGTCTTTATAAGGGGTGGTTATGGTAAAATGCTTAACTTGGGTACTGATTTTGAAAAAGGAAGTCTATATAAAATAGGTGCTGGTTGTCGTTTTTATGACAACAACTATAAAAACTCAGGGCTTATCGGTTTTGATTTTAGCAGAAGACGTTTTGATTTTAGAGAAGAGCAGACGCTGTCGAGCTTTGCTATATTTTTAGAGTTCATGCTATTTTAATTTTTTTTCATAGTGTACCAATCATTTATTAATAAATAATATAAAATTGATCGCTTGAATTTTGTTACCCGACATAAAGCATTTCTCATCACGATTCTAATTAGCGGCATACTACTCCTTAGTCTGTTCTATATTGGCATTAAAAACAAAACAGCCCTAATTACAGAAAGCTTTTATGAAGTCGACCCTCAAACTGAAAAAGAAATAGAAAAAACAAAGGATTTAAATGCAAACAATACACGTTCAACAAACCAAGCTTCTAATGAAGATGAGACGTTCAAAGAAATGATGCGCAACTTCAAGACCGTCGAGGACGCACCACCTAATCAAGAGGACATAAAAGAGATAATTAACCTGGAAAACACTCACGAAAAGACTCTAAAAACAGCAACAAGATCATCATATTCTCAAAATTCTAAACAGTATGCTCTGCAAGAAGAAGACCGCAAACAGTTCCGTAAAGCAAAAGATATTGTCTCAATGCAAACTTCAACAAATACTGTAAATAACAGCTCTAATAATTCCAATAGCAGTGTCACTTATTCACTTAAAAATAGAGTGGACCTAAAACTACCACCTCCCATTTATTTATGTGAAACTAGCGGTAAAATCATAGTCAATATTACTGTGAATTCTTTTGGATATGTAACAGACGCCTATATCAACACCACTTCATCTAGTAAGAATCAGTGTCTAATTGATACGGCTATCACCTACGCCAAAAATGCACGCTTCTCAAAAGCAAATCGAAAACATCAAATAGGATCTATAACCTACTACTTTATGGGTAAATAACAGTATTTAAACGGTATTACACTCCCAACAGACGTAAAGCATCCTGAATAACACTTTGACCTTTATCCTTGTTATACCAAACTTGTAAATTTTCTTTAAACTCTGGGGTCAAACCACCGTGTTTCTTTTTGTAATCATCTACTAATTTGGTGGCCTCAGCAGGTCTTGGACCATAGGTATTAATGACATCTCCAGTTGTATTATCGACCATAATTAACTTAGCTATAGAACGCCCTCCATTAGTTAAAAATTGATTCATCAATAATTCATTTTCATCTCTAAGCACCAATTTAACCTCTATATTTGAAGATAATTCTGCGACCTTTGATAGTGCAGGAATAACATGGGCTGCATCACCACACCAACTTTCTGTAATAATCAACCAAGTCACAGAACCCTCAAAATGCACTATTCTTTGCTTACTATCGTCAGAAACTTTAATCATTTTATCCCAGCGCCTCATTCTCCTGTCGTTAAGCATTGTATAATTAACTAGGTCTTTATTTTTATCATTTCCTGTAGTGGAGTTGTCATTAACTAATCGTTTTACCAAATCACGATAATCCTGATAAGAGATTGCCTTTTCTAAACTATCCCTAATAATCTTATTTATTGTTCTATTTTCTAGTATATCCATATTATTGAAGTTACAATTTAAGCCAAGCTCCTGTTATTAAAAAAGACATGTGAACCTAAACTTAAATTAATTTGTCACTCTATAAGACGTCAAATAACCAAGAAACTTACTATTTTTAAAATTTAAGATACTATGATACCGTTGACTGAAGAGAAACAGAGATGTAATTGGTGTAAAGGCAGTGATCTTTACAAAGCCTATCACGACGACGAATGGGGTTTCCCAGTGAAAGATGATGTGACATTATTTGAATGCCTTACTTTAGAGATGTTTCAAGCAGGTCTAAGTTGGATTACTATTTTAAAAAAACGTGAACATTTTAGAAAAGCGCTCGATGATTTTGATTACCATAAAATTGCGGCCTATGATCAGCATAAAATTGACAGTTTACTCCAAAATAAATCCATTGTTCGCAACAAATTAAAAATAAATGCAACCATTACCAATGCTATTGCATTTATCGCTATTCAAGAAGAGTTTGGTTCATTTTCCCAGTATATTTGGAACTATGTCAACGGAACTCCTATCCAAAATAAAATCAGCGGTGATAATAAAGCTCCTGGATACACCCCTTTGAGCGACGCCATAAGTAAGGACTTAAAAACCCGCGGTTTCAAATTTGTAGGCCCCACAATAATTTATGCTTATATGCAGGCGATAGGAATGGTTAATGACCATGACATCAATTGTTTTAGAAATAATAGCTAAGGATCTAAATACGTTAGAAATAAATCTCTAGAAATATCCTTAGCACCAAGACTTGCCAAATGATTGGTATAGACCTGACAGTCAAATAGCTCATAATTTGAATTTTGGATAAATGTTATAAGTGCAACTTTACTGGCATTACTAACCAAACTAAACATACTTTCTCCACAAAAAACACCATTATTTAAGTCTAAACCGTATAGACCACCAACCAAAGTTTCTCCTAGCCAAACCTCAACAGATTTAGCAAACCCTAATTCATGAAGTTTTATATATGATGATATCATCTCATTAGTAATCCAAGTACCTTCTTGACCATCTCTTTTCATTTTGGAGCAGTGTTCAATTACAGCTCTAAAATTTCTGTTTACAGTGACTTCAAAACCTCTGTTTCTTAGTACTTGCTTCATGCTTTTAGAGACTTTTAATTCATCAGGAATAAGAATAAACCTAGGATCTGGAGACCACCAAATTATAGGCTCCTCATCATTATACCAAGGAAAAATACCACGCTTATAAGCTAATAATAAGCGTGGTACAGATAAATCACCACCAATAGCTAATACTCCTTCTTCAGAAGCCTGCGCCACGGGTGGAAATTCTATAGAATGATTTAAAAAATACATACGCTGTAGCCGTTCTTAAAAATAATTATCATGTTAAATCTAATTATATACTTTGAAATACAATGCTTTTTCACGATATTCGTTGTGACCTTTGTGAATTAATTTTTGTTCATCATTGCTTTTTTTTGAGTTTGTTTATAGAGGTCAAACCTAAAACCACAGTACTAAGTCCCAAATTTATTTGGGACTTTTTTAATAAAAAAAACCTCAACTTTCATTGAGGTTTTTTTATTAAA
>Ga0115008_10002879_pt1 | contig 14280 bp, 22 predicted proteins | sample FraStrMetagenome_FD_87164 | JGI IMG/M metagenome (GOLD analysis project Ga0115008, IMG submission 87164) | Marine eukaryotic phytoplankton communities from Arctic Ocean - Fram Strait ARC3M Metagenome | ecosystem: Environmental > Aquatic > Marine > Oceanic | place: Fram Strait | collected...
AGGAAATGTGGGTAATAATAACGATTCTTTTTCTACCAATTCATTTTCATTAAGCTCGTTAACTGATATTTCTGCAACAAGTGCCTATGATAATGCACTAAATTGGAGTGGCACGTATGGCTCATATTTAAGCTTATCAACAGACACTTTTTTTAATGATAACGATGAATTTGTCAGCTTTATAACTACGGTAACAGCGTTATCCGATTTAACAGATTTATCTTTTTTAAGAGCCATAGACCCTGATATGCCCTCAGGAACAGATACTCTAAACAATAGAGGGTTTGCTGATTTAAGCCCAAGTGATTGGGTTAACTCAGAAAATATCAGTAATGGTTTAACTTTAGGCTTGTACAGTATTTCAGAGGTCACTCACAATACTGGGATAACAAACTGGACAACCAACCCTTTAGATTACTTAAGTGAAACTGATATTGGTAATGGTGATTATACTATTGGTATGGCCTTTGATCTTGGTAGTCTTGCTCAAGGTGCTTCTGTTAGTTTTGATTATCATTATGTTATGGGTGATACTCCAGAGACAGTCGATATTCCTACTGACGTGCCAGAACCATCAACACTTGCGATTTTTGCCTTAGGTTTGATGGGCTTAGCTTCACGCGGCTTTAAAAAACAGTTTTAATTATTTTTTACTATAAAAATTGGAAAGTACTAATTGTAAAGATTAGTACTTTTTTTAGGTCTAACTACTATTGAATTAACTTTTTGATTTTTTTGTATAGCTTTAAAGTCGCCATCAGAGAAAATTTTTGCTCTATAGTTTTAGCACTTAAATCTGCTGGACTATCTTAATGAATTGTTAGCTCGATAGTTTTGCTCAATTTTCGGTAATTTTATACCAATTAGTCTAAATATGTGATCTAATATCATTTTTTTCTAACCGACCATAAAATGATATTGAACACACATAGTTCACAAGAGCTAAAAGCGCTTTCCAACAAAGTGAAAGATCACCGAATGAGACTACGGCTATTAGCCGTTTCGCATTTTAAATCAGGCAAGAATAGAGCTGAAATAGCCCGAATTCTCAATATCAGCAGAAGAATTGTTAATGAATGGGTTGCTAACTATCTTAGTAAAGGGATATCTGCACTTGATAGTAAAAAACCAACTGGACGTCCAAGTTATCTAACTGAGCAAGAAAAACAAAGCCTAAGCCTATATATAAAAGCTCAGTGTCAATCTGATATGGGTGGGCGACTAACTGGGGAAAGCATTTGCTCGTATATTAGCGCCAATTTTGGCGTAGATTATCACCCCAATGCAATTTACAAACTATTAAAGTCAATAGGGTTTAGCTGGATAACAAGTCGGTCAAGACATCCCAAGCAATCTGATGAAGTACAAGAAACTTTTAAAAAAATTCGAAAGTGAAATGATCCGTACGATCCCGTGGAATGTGAGCCTTAAAAATGTAGATGTGTGGTTTCAAGACGAAGCACGTTTTGGACAGCAGAATACGACGACACGGCTCTGGGCCAAAAAAGGGACACGTCCTAGAGCTGTAAGGCAACAACAATTTGAATATGCTTATCTCTTTGGTGCTGTTTGCCCATCAACAGGTGCAACGGAAGCACTAATTTCACCAATCATGAACATGGAAGTAATGGAGCAACATTTAGCTTTAATCTCGCAACGAACTCAAGATGGACGACATGCTGTGATTATTGTAGATGGCGCAGCGTGGCACCAACCTTACCTAGCCGACAAATTTAGGAATTTAACCATCATTAAATTACCGCCTTATTCTCCAGAGCTGAACCCAGTAGAGCAAGTATGGAGTTGGCTTCGCCAACATCATTTAGCGAATAGATGTTTTCAAGGGTATGATGACATTCTCGATGCTTGTTCAGCTGCATGGAATTCATTTATCAGTGATACTAAACGAGTAATAAAAATGTGTAGTAGAGATTGGATTGAAGTGGGAACAACTTAAGATGGAATGGTATTAGTGTTAGATTTACAATATTGAGAATACAGACATGTTAAAGGTTATTTTATCAATAAAGTAAGCATCAACTTTTACAAATAAAAAAGCCGAGCTTAAGCTCGGCTTTTAGGCAAAAGTAAAAACTTTCGTTTAAGCTTCTTCTGACTCTTCAACTACTTCAGGAGCATCTTCTACTACTGGACGGTCTACTAACTCAATATATGCCATAGGCGCTTTATCGCCAGTACGGAAACCACACTTTAAAATACGTGTGTAACCACCTGGACGTTCTTGGTAACGAGCACCAAGTTCGCTGAATAAAATACCTACTACTTCTTTATCTTGTGTACGAGCAAATGCCGTGCGGCGATTTGCAACGCTGTCAGTCTTAGCCAATGTAATTAGTGGCTCGACTACCATACGTAGTTCTTTAGCTTTAGCAACAGTCGTTTTAATAACGCCGTGTTTAACTAAAGAGCTTGCCATATTGCGGAACATCGCTTTACGATGACTGCTATTACGGTTTAACTGGCGACCGCTGTGACGATGACGCATAAGTTAATCCTTCTCTCAAACTATTAAAAAAATGATGATCGAACTAGTCGTTGTCAACAATGCTTTCAGGTGGCCAGTTTTCTAGGCGCATACCTAGAGAAAGTCCACGCGACGCTAACACGTCTTTGATTTCAGTTAGAGACTTCTTACCTAAATTAGGCGTTTTAAGAAGCTCAACTTCAGCACGTTGTACTAAATCACCAATGTATTGAATTGCTTCTGCTTTTAGACAGTTAGCTGAACGAACTGTAAGTTCTAAATCATCTACTGGACGAAGCAAGATTGGGTCAAATAATGGTTTTTCTTCCACTTGTTCAACTTCTTTAATATCACGAAGCTCTACAAACGCATCTAGCTGTTCGGCTAAAATAGTTGAAGCGCGACGAATAGCTTCTTCAGGATCCAATGTACCATTGGTTTCCATGTCTAAAACTAATTTGTCTAAATCTGTGCGTTGTTCAACACGCGCAGAATCAACATCATAAGCAATTCTTACTACTGGGCTGAATGAGGCATCTACCAACAAACGACCAATAGCACGATCTTCTTCCTCGGCATCACGGCGCGCAGAAGCTGGAACGTAACCACGCCCAGTTTCAACTTTAATGCGCATACTGATAGAGCCTTCACCTGTTAAGGTGCAGATAACATGATCAGGATTTGCAATAGTTACATCTCCATCATGCTGAATATCAGCTGCCGTTACAGGGCCTTCACCAGACTTAGTAATAGTTATAATGGCTTCTTCTTTGCCTTCTAACAACACTGCTAGCCCTTTAAGGTTTAACAATATTTCGATGATGTCTTCTTGAACACCTTCTTTACTACTGTACTCATGTAATACACCATCAATCTCTACTTCAGTCACCGCACAACCTGGCATTGAAGATAAAAGAATACGGCGTAACGCATTACCTAAAGTGTGACCAAAACCACGTTCGAGTGGCTCTAAAGTTACTTTAGCGCGACGAGGGTTGATATTTTCAATACCAACCATGCGTGGTCTAAGGAATTCGGTTACAGAACCCTGCATATATGTCCTCTCTTAAAGTGCAACTTTACTTAGAGTAAAGTTCAACAATTAACTGTTCATTAATTTCGGCAGATAAATCAGCACGATCTGGAACGCGTTTAAACACACCTTCAAGCTTCTTATTATCTACTTCAACCCAAAGTGGCTTCTCACGTTGATCAGCTAATTCTAAAGCGGCAACAATACGCGCTTGAGTTTTAGACTTTTCACGAACAGAAACAGTATCTTCAGCTTTAACAGTGAAAGATGGGATATTAACTACACCGCCGTTTACTACGATAGCCTTATGACTAACTAACTGACGAGCTTCAGCACGAGTGCTTGCATAGCCCATACGGTAAACTACGTTATCTAAACGTGTCTCTAAAAGCTGTAGCAAGTTTTCACCTGTATTGCCTTTTTGACGTGCCGCTTCTTTATAGTAATTACTGAATTGTTTTTCTAGTACGCCATAAATACGACGAACTTTTTGTTTTTCACGAAGTTGAACACCGTAATCAGATAAACGACCGCGACGGGCGCCATGTTGACCTGGAATTGTTTCGATTTTACATTTAGTGTCAATAGCTCTAACACCACTTTTAAGGAACAAATCTGTTCCTTCGCGGCGGCTAAGCTTTAACTTAGGACCTAAATATCTAGCCATTTTCTTTCTCCAACTATCCTAAAAAGTGCAATTAAACGCGACGTTTCTTAGGAGGACGACAACCATTATGAGGAATTGGTGTTACGTCTGTAATGTTGGTGATTTTAAAACCAGCAGCATTTAAGGCACGGATAGCAGATTCACGACCTGGACCTGGACCTTTAACGAACACTTCAATATTCTTCAAGCCAAACTCTTTTGCAACAGCGCCAGCGCGGTCAGCAGCTACTTGCGCAGCAAACGGAGTAGATTTACGTGAACCACGGAAACCTGAACCACCGGCAGTCGCCCAAGATAAAGCATTACCTTGACGATCTGTAAGAGTCACGATTGTGTTGTTGAAAGAAGCATGGATATGAGCCATGCCATCAGCAACTTGTTTTTTTACGCGTTTACGCGTACGTACGGGTGTTTTAGCCATTGTCTAGTCCTCTTACTTCTTAATTGGCTTACGAGGACCTTTACGGGTACGCGCATTTGTTTTAGTGCGTTGACCACGTAGAGGTAGACTGCGACGGTGGCGAATGCCACGGAAACAACCTAAATCCATAAGACGTTTAATGTTCATTGAAACTTCACGGCGTAAATCACCTTCTACGGTAAATTTATCCACTTCAGCGCGAAGCAAATCAATTTTTGCTTCGTCTAGTTCACTGATCTTTGTTGATTCTGGAATTCCAGCAGCTGCACAAATTGCTTTCGCACGTGTAGCGCCAATTCCGTAAATCGCAGTAATGGCGATTACTGCATGCTTACGATCAGGGATGTTAATGCCAGCGATACGGGCCACTAATCACATCTCCTATTAATTATTAAAATTACATTGGTTGGAAAGCCCGTTAGGATACCCAACCATTCTTTTTTACTGCAAATCGAAGCGGCATTATACAGAAATAACTGCATAATGCCACTGCTAAAAGATTTTGATTAAAAACTAATCTTAACCTTGTCTTTGTTTGTGCTTTGGCTCTTCACAAAGAACGCGAATAACGCCTTTACGTTTAACCACTTTACAATTACGACAAATCTTTTTTACGGATGCACGTACTTTCATTTTATACTCCGTTAACTAAATCAACCTGGCCTAACGACCATAGCCTTTTAAGTTTGCTTTTTTAAGTACATTGTCATATTGATGAGACATCATATGCGTTTGTACTTGTGCCATAAAGTCCATAATCACAACAACGATAATCAATAATGATGTACCGCCAAAGTAGAACTGAACGTCCCACGCCATGATCATAAACTGAGGAACCAAACAGACAAAGGTAATATACGCTGCACCCGCTAAGGTTAAACGTGTCATTACTTTATCAATATATTTGGATGTTTGTTCACCCGGACGAATCCCTGGAATGAACGCACCTGACTTTTTCAAGTTATCTGCTGTTTCACGCGGATTGAAAACAAGCGCCGTGTAAAAAAAACAGAAAAATATAATTGCTGCCGCTAACATCATTACATACAAAGGTTGACCCGGAGACATTGCTCCAGAAACACCTTGTAAGAAATCAGCAACGGGGCCTTCACCTTGACCAAACCAGCTCGCAAGCGTGCCTGGAAACAAGATTAAGCTTGAGGCAAAAATTGGTGGAATAACACCTGCCATATTCACTTTCAAGGGTAAATGTGTGCTTTGTGCAGCAAAAACTTTACGACCTTGCTGGCGCTTAGCATAGTTAACAACAATTCGACGTTGACCACGCTCTACAAATACTACTAAAAAAGTTACCGCAAATATCACCACACCAAGTAGCAATAATACTAATAAGTGCAATTCACCTTGACGCGCCATTTCAGCTGTTTGACCAACTGCAGAGGGCATACCAGCAACAATACCAGCAAAAATAATAATCGATATACCATTACCAATACCACGTTCAGTAATCTGCTCACCTAACCACATTAAAAACATGGTACCGGTAACTAAGCTGACTACTGCCGTGAAATAGAAGCCAAACCCTGCATTAATTACAAGGCCCTGCATCATGTCAGGTAATGTTCTGGCAATCGCTATAGATTGAACTGTTGCTAGAACTAAAGTGCCGTAGCGTGTGTATTGACTGATTTTACGACGTCCAGCTTCACCTTCTTTTTTAAGCTCTGCCATTGCAGGATGAACCACAGTTAACAGTTGCATAATAATTGAAGCTGAAATGTACGGCATAATACCCAGTGCCAATACTGAGGCTCGCTCAAGTGCACCACCAGAGAACATGTTAAACATCTCTACAATGGTACCCTTTTGTTGTTCATAGAACTGAGCTAATACAGCGGCGTCAATACCAGGGATTGGCACAAAAGACCCTAAACGAAGCACAACTAAGGCAACGAATACAAACCATAATCTTTGTTTTAGCTCAGACATACCGCCTGCGCCTTTACTACCTTGTGAAGTAGCCATTCCTGGTGTAGCCATTGTGTATTATTCCTCTATTTTGCCACCAGCAGCTTCAATAGCTGCTTGTGCGCCTTTAGTGACTGCAATACCACGTAATGTAATCGGACGAGTAATCTCACCAGATAACATAACTTTAACAGCTACGATATTACGGGTAATTAAACCAGCATCTTTTAATGCGTGAATATCAACAACATCACCAGTAACTTGGTTTAATTCATGTAAACGTACTTCAGCGCGAACTAAAGACTTACGTGAAGTAAAACCAAATTTTGGCAAACGTTGTTTCAATGGCATTTGACCACCTTCAAAACCAGGACGTACACTACCGCCAGAACGAGACTTCTGACCTTTGTGACCACGACCACCTGTTTTTCCGATACCAGAACCAATACCACGACCACAGCGTTTTTTATCTTTATTAGATCCCGGTGCAGGGGATAAAGTATTTAAATGCATAATTAATCCTCCACCTTAATCATATAGTTAACCTTGTTAATCATACCACGTACAGAAGGAGTATCTTCTAACTCTACTGTATGATTAATACGACGTAGACCAAGGCCTTTCAATGTAGCTCTATGCTTCGGTAAACGTCCGATAGAACTTTTTATTTGAGTTACTTTAACTGTTTTAGACATACTCAATTACCCCAAAATTTCTTCAACGCTTTTGCCACGTTTAGCTGCAACACCTTTTGGTGAATGCATATTCACTAAAGCTGATACAGTAGCGCGAACTACGTTGATTGGGTTAGTAGAACCGTATGCTTTTGACAATACGTTCTGAACGCCTGCAACTTCTAATACTGCACGCATCGCGCCACCAGCAATGATACCTGTACCATCTGATGCTGGTTTCATGAAGACTTTAGAGCCAGAATGTTTGCCCGTAATAACATGTTGAAGAGTGGTACCCTTCAAGTCAATCGTTACTATGTTACGGTGTGCTTTTTCCATTGCTTTTTGAATAGCAGCAGGCACTTCACGTGCTTTACCGTACCCAAAACCAACACGACCATTACCGTCGCCAACAACTGTCAATGCAGTAAAACTAAAAATACGACCACCTTTAACCACTTTTGAAACGCGATTAACGGCGATTAGCTTTTCAGCCATGTCACTTTGTTGTGAGTTTTCTTGATTATGATTTGCCATTATCAACCCCTAGAACTGAAGACCAGCTTCACGAGCTGCTTCTGCTAACGCTTTAACGCGACCATGGTAAAGGAAACCAGAGCGATCAAAAGCTATTTTTGAAATACCTTTTTCCACAGCACGTTCAGCGATTGCCTTACCTACTGCAGTTGCTGCTGCAACATTACCTGTTTTTTCAACTTGAGCACTGATTTCTTTGTCTAAAGTAGACGCTGACGCGATTACTTCAGAACCTGTAGGAGCGATCAATTGAGCGTAAATGTGACGAGGAGTACGGAATATAACTAAACGATTCGCACCCAGCTCGCTAATTTTTGCACGGGCGCGTTTAGCGCGGCGCAAACGAGATGTTTTCTTATCCATAGTATTACCCTACTTCTTCTTAGCTTCTTTACGACGAACGTGTTCATCAGCGTAACGAACACCTTTACCTTTATAAGGCTCAGGTTTACGATATGCACGAATATTCGCAGCGGTTTGACCGACTAAATGTTTATCACAACCTTTCAGTATGATTTCAGTCTGGCTAGGAGTTTCACAAGTTAATCCTTCAGGAATAACGTGTTTAATCGGGTGTGAAAAACCTAATGATAAGTCTAAAGACTTACCAGCAGCTTTGGCACGGTAACCAACACCTTGTAAAACTAATTTCTTTTCAAAACCTTTACTCACGCCTTCAACCATATTATTGATTAAAGCACGAGTAGTACCGGCTTGAGCCCATGCGCCTTTAACATCAGCAACGATGTTAGTAATGATGTTATTTTCTTCGTGAGAAATAACAACGTCACTATGTACCGTGCGAGATAATTCGCCAATAGGACCTTTAACTGTAATGTCTTGACCTGATAACGTAATGGTAACGCCAGCAGGAACAACGACAGGTGCTTTTGCAACACGAGACATATTATTCTCCTTACTCTACGAAACCAAGAACTTCACCACCAATACCCGCAGAGCGAGCGGCACGATCAGTCATCAAACCTTTAGAAGTTGAAATTATCGCAATACCCATACCAGCAAGTACTTTAGGAAGTTCATCGCTGCTTTTGTATATACGAAGACCAGGACGTGAAACACGTTTGATCTTTTCAATTACTTCTTTACCTTCAAAATATTTCAATGTAACAGCAAGTTCAGGTTTTACATCACCTGATACTGAATAATCTGAAATATAACCTTCTTCTTTAAGTAAGTTAGCAATTGCAACTTTAACTTTTGAAGAGGGCATTTGTACTGCAACTTTTGCTGCAGATTGACCGTTGCGAATGCGTGTAAACATGTCCGCGATAGGATCAGTCATCATAACCATTTACTCCCGTGAATTACCAACTAGCTTTCTTAAGACCTGGAACTTCACCGCGCATCATAGTTTCGCGTAATTTAATACGACTTAAACCAAATTTACGTAAGAACCCATGCGGACGACCAGTAACATTACAACGATTACGTTGACGGCTACGACTCGAATCACGAGGTAAACTTTGAAGTTTCAATACAGCATCCCAGCGTTCTTCATCAGAAGAATCAACACCTGAAATGATAGCTTTTAACGCAGCACGCTTTTCAGCATATTGTGCTACTAACTTAGTTCTTTTAGCTTCACGAGCTTTCATTGACGTTTTAGCCATAACTCTACACCTTCTTCTTGAACGGGAATTCAAAGGCAGACAATAATGCTAGTCCTTCTTCGTTATCTTTCGCGCTAGTAGTGATAGTGATATCTAACCCACGGATCTTATCGATCTTATCGTATTCGATTTCAGGGAAGATTATTTGCTCACGAACGCCCATGCTGTAGTTACCACGACCATCAAATGACTTAGGATTTAAGCCACGAAAATCGCGAATACGAGGGATAGAGATAGAGATTAAACGCTCTAAGAATTCCCACATACGTTCGCCGCGTAGAGTTACCTTTGTACCTATAGGGTAGCCTTCACGAATTTTGAAGCCCGCAACTGATTTGCGTGCTACTGTCGTGACAGGCTTTTGCCCTGAGATTGCAGTAAGATCATTTGTGGCGTGTTCTAAAACTTTTTTATCAGAAATAGCTTCACCAACACCCATGTTAAGGGTGATCTTTTCAATCCGAGGGACTTGCATGACACTTTTATAACCAAATTGCTTTTGCAATTCTGTTACAACTGTATCTTTATAAAAATCATGCAGTTTCGCCATCGTTTACTCCAATTAAATTAATTCGTTGTTAGACTTGAAAAAACGTACTTTTTTACCGTCTTCAACTCTAAAACCAACACGATCTGCTTTACCCGTTGCTGGGTTAACAATCGCTACGTTGGAAACCTGTAAAGGTGCTTCTTTTTCAACAATGCCACCAGGCTGCTGTAACTGAGGTACAGGCTTAGTGTGTTTCTTGATTAAGTTAACGCCTTCTACGAATACTTTGCCATTTTCAACAAGAACTTTAGTGACTTTACCAGTCTTACCCTTGTCTTTACCTGCAAGTATAATTACTTCATCATCACGACGAATTTTAGATGCCATTATCGTGACTCCTTAAAGTACTTCTGGTGCTAATGATACAATCTTCATAAATTTTTCATTACGAAGTTCACGTGTCACAGGCCCGAAAATACGAGTACCAATTGGTTGTAAGTTAGCATTTAACATTACAGCCGCGTTTTCGTCAAAACGGATAGCAGAACCATCTGTACGACGAACACCTTTCTTAGTGCGCACCACTACCGCAGTATGAACATCACCTTTTTTTACTTTACCGCGAGGACTTGATTCCTTTACGGCAACTTTGATGATATCACCAATGCGTGCATAGCGACGGTGCGAGCCACCAAGAACCTTTATACATTGAACACGCTTAGCGCCACTGTTATCAGCAACATTCAGCTGTGATTGCATTTGGATCATTGATTTTTTGCTCCACTGTTACCTACTCTAATAACTTATAAAAACAACAAGTAAGAGAAGGTAAATTTAAAATTCAAGGCCAGAAATTGACCCGTCACTGCCTTATGAAAGACCCCCGTTTCAGCCGAAATCAATACCTTTCAGTGTTAACTCAAACATAACGGGCGCGAGATTATAACACCACTGATTGAAAAGTGATAGTGACATTAGCTAAAAAATAAACAGTCTATTTATGTGCTATTTTTTAACCAATACGGGTTGTTAAACCTTGAGTGAAAAAGTGACTGGGCCATCATTAATCAGTGAAACGTCCATATCAGCAGCAAACTGACCTGTGGCTACCTTAAACCCTTTACAGTTCAACTGGTCAATAAAATAGTGATACAAATGCTTACTTAATTGGTGATCGGCAGCACCGATAAAACTTGGCCGCATACCACTTGCCGTATCAGCGGCAAGTGTAAATTGCGAGACAACGAGTATTTCCCCATTGATCTGTTGAACATTTAAATTCATCTTACCCTGGCTATCAGCGAAGATTCTATAGCCAGCTACTCGTTCTGCTAAGCGTTTAGCTTTTGGTTCAGTATCCATTGTTTCAATAGCAAGAAATACTAATAACCCTTTATCAATTTTGCCAATTAATTCCTTGTCTACAGTTACACTTGCTTTAGCTACACGCTGGATAAGGGCAATCATCTTGTTTCTACTTCAACACTATCTTCAAGGTTCTCTTCAACCATTAAGGTAGTATTTTTACTTAGGTTTGAATACTCTTGAATGGATACCGTAATTAATGCTCCCAGTAATACGATAAGCCATGACACATAAACCCATAAAAAAATTATTGGGATGGTTGCCAACGCCCCATATATTATTTGATATGAGGGAAATGCGGTTATATATAATGCAAACGCTTTTTTTGCTAATTCAAATAATACTCCAGCTATTACTGCTCCGAGTAATGCTGACTTAAATGGCACAACTTTATTAGGCACTGCCATATATAGAATAACAAAGGCAATAATTGAAGTAACTAATGGTAAGGTTCTTACAATAATATTAAACAATCCAAAGACATCGTATTCATCAACATTAACCATTGATAATAAATAAGAAGAAATAGCAATACTAGCACCGACTAATATTGGACCTAAGGTTAACACCATCCAATACATAGCAAATGAAGTGATAGTTCTACGTTTATCATGCACTCGCCAAATTTTATTAAAGGTTTTATCAATGGCAGATATTAATAATAGTGCAGCCAGAAAAAGGAAGGAAATAGCAACTGCCGACATTTTAGAGGCATTACTCACAAAGCCAGTTAAATATTCTTGAACCGTATTACCCGCTGCTGGTAAGAAATTTTTGTAAGCAAATTCCTCTATTATCACCTGTAGATCAGCAAACAACGGAAAGGCAGTCATTACTGATAACATAACGACGATTAAAGGCACTAAAGACATCAAACATACATAAGACAGATAACCAGCAATAACTTGAATTTGCTCTCGTTTAACTCGTCTAGTAAAATAAAAAATAAGCCCACGGTGTTTTTGCCAATATTTATTGACTAAATTCTCTTTGAATAACATCATACTTTTTAACAATTTACTCATATTTTTGAGCGGTAATATATACTATGATAGCTCATAGTTATTAGCTAGGTGATAATCAATTATAATTATTACCATGATTGAATTTAAGGAATTTGCTATGGCAAGTCAGGGATCTGCGGGTAATGTAATTGCTGCTATTTGTTCGTTTTTTTTCCCAGGTTTAGGGCAACTAGTACAAGGACGCTTGTTAAGCGCTTTAGTCTTCGCCATTGTCTGCTGTGGTGGCTATTTTCTGGCTTGGTTAATATTACCACTGATCGTAGCTGCTATATTCCACTTGTGGGCAATAATAGATGCGGCAACTTACCAAAATAACTCCGCTTAAAGAACTCGCACAAATATCTTAGCGATAGTTGCTTTGTACAAGCGTATCACTTTTGAATTTATTAAGGTTTATTTCAGCCAGAAGTAAAGACAGTTGCTGTATTTGAGATGGGTTGGCGCTGCCTTGGCTAAACACTTCACTTAACTCTTTCAATTGCCTTAATTGCTCGAATGACATGATTCAATTCCTTTTGATAACATACGATTGAGATCTTACTAAAATATTAGCTTAGCTGATAAAAACAGCTAGTGCACTTTTTATTTCAAGTAAAAAATCAGGTGCTATTATTGTCAAAGTTAAAAATATCAGCCTAGAAGAGTTATTCATGTTCAGCAATATTTAATCAAGAAGATATTTTGAGTAAATAGCAAATATTTTTTTAGTTTCAGGTATAAAAAAACGCTTACCAGTTAACTGATAAGCGTTTATACAAAACGATAAAACGAATTACTTAGCTGATCTACTTTCGCGTTTTCTATCGTTTTCTTTCAAAGATTTCTTACGAATACGAATATTATCAGGTGTAACTTCTACTAATTCATCGTTATCGATAAACTCTAATGCCTGTTCTAATGACATTATGATAGGTGGCGTTAATGTTTGTGCTTCATCAGTACCTGATGAACGAACATTCGTTAACTGTTTACCTTTAAGTGCATTGACTGTTAAATCATTATCTCTACTATGAATACCGATAACCTGACCTTCATAAATATCAACACCGTGTCCGATTAACATACGGCCACGAGACTGTAAGTTAAAAATAGCGTTAGTTAAGGCTTTACCCGTAGCATTAGCAATCATAACACCATTTTTACGTTGGCCAATTTCGCCACCTTTATGAGGGCCATATTCGAAGAAAGTATGATAAATTAAGCCTGAGCCTGACGTTAAGGTCATAAATTCAGTTTGGAAGCCGATTAAACCGCGACTTGGCATAATAAAGTCCATACGAATACGTCCAGTACCATCAGGAGCCATATCCGTTAGTTCAGCTTTTCTGATACCCATTTTTTCCATAACAGAACCTTGATGTTGTTCTTCAACATCAATGGTCACAGTTTCATAAGGTTCTTGTATTTCACCATCTATTTCACGAATAATAACTTCTGGGCGAGATACAGCTAATTCATAACCTTCACGGCGCATATTTTCAATTAAAATACCTAAATGAAGCTCACCACGACCTGACACTTTAAATTTATCGGGATCATCAAGTTGCTCAACACGTAAGGCAACGTTATGAACTAATTCTTTTTCTAGGCGGTCTTTTATATTTCGTGACGTAACATACTTACCTTCTTGACCACAAAATGGTGAGGTATTAACTTGAAAAGTCATGTTGATAGTAGGTTCGTCTATCGATAATGCAGGTAACCCTTCTACTTCAGTAGGACAACAAATTGTATCTGATATTTTTAATTCGCCTAAACCAGTAATCGCAATAATATCACCAGCAAAGCCTTCTTCAATATCATGTCGCTCTAAACCTAAGTAACCAAACACCTTACCGACTTTAGCATTATGAACGCCGCCACTAGCTAGTTGAATAGTTACTTGTTGATTTGGTTTAACACTCCCTCGCATAATACGACCAACACCAATAACACCTAGGTAAGAGCTGTAATCAAGCTGCGATATTTGCATTTGAAAAGCGCCGTCAGGATCTGCTGTTGGTTGAGGTACTTCTTCAAGGAT
>Ga0115008_10002880_pt1 | contig 14274 bp, 5 predicted proteins | sample FraStrMetagenome_FD_87164 | JGI IMG/M metagenome (GOLD analysis project Ga0115008, IMG submission 87164) | Marine eukaryotic phytoplankton communities from Arctic Ocean - Fram Strait ARC3M Metagenome | ecosystem: Environmental > Aquatic > Marine > Oceanic | place: Fram Strait | collected 2012-06-18
GCAAGCGACACGGATGGATACGCATCAATCCGATACAATGCTAGCCGTGAGTTGTTTATTCAGATGGTTGATGGTAGTAACGCCAGTACGCCAACAGCAGGAATAAAAATTGATTTGGCTGCCTAAAATCTTATCATCAACAATGGATCTACTGGAAAAATTCAGTTTTCAAGTGCTAACGGTAACATTGTAACAGTAGGTGACATCACAGCATTCGGTACCGTATCTGATCGAAACCGTAAAGAGAATATAGTTAAGATTGAGAATGCTCTAGACAAAGTATCACAAATTTCTGGATACACATTTAACTATATCGGTGATGATACTCCTATGACTGGTGTTATCGCACAAGAGTTAGAAGAAGTTTTACCTGAAGTTGTTTATGAAACAGAATCGGTGGATGGCACACAAAGCAAAGCAGTTCGTCATGGTAACATTGTAGGTCTGCTAATCGAATCTATTAAAGAATTGAAGGCAGAGATAGAAGAACTTAAGAAGGAAAAGTAGATGGCTATCACGTCCGCAGATCCAGATAATCTACCGAACACTCCTAAGCCTGCTCTCAGTTTTGGACCTGCGGCAATCGATCTCTATCCAGATGCAACCGCAGACGGAACTCAAAGCTTAAGAGGAGAATTTCCATCTGAAAGTGGTACTGGAGGTGACACCGCCGCAACAAGTGCAAAATTAAGCGAATATTATCTTGGTTCAGGAGTGATACCTAGAAAGCCAGTTCCTGTAGGAACAACCTACACTTACGGAGATGATAGATTAAAAGAGTATAAACCAAACACCCAGTCTACATTGCCTGGCGGACCTGGTGATATTGTCAATGAAGCTCCTTCTAGTTTAGATTATGTCAGAAGGGTAACTGCCGCAGGTGCCGCCAGTGCTGAAGGAATAGCCGCTGGTTGGAATGAAGGCGATCTTCTCTTTGCTTATAATTACAGTACACAGAATGCTAATGATTATTACGGATACAGTTTCAAAATACCTAATGGAACCATAGGTGAAGAATACGAGCGTAACAACTTCATGTACACAAACGGCGCAGATGCAAGCGCAGTTCCTATACTCTTTGCGACAGCCACAGATATATCAATTATCGTTGGTGGCGAAGGTGGTAACCAGCAACCTGATGGGACACAATGGATAGCAATACCTGATGATAGAACAGCACAATTTAATGTTCTTTTCGACAGATATTATATTAAGAGGCGAGTTATAGCGGCTGGTAACGAAGAAGCACTGACTCCTATAAACTCTACCGTACCTGAGGCCAATCCTGATGCTAATGGAAGACCTACGAATGCTATTAGCTTTTCAAATCTATATGGAACAACAAGGTTTGTAAGCGAAAATACTGTTGTAACGGGACATGACTCAGAAAATTATGGTACTATAGGTACGCAATCTAACTATATCCATAATTCTTACCCGACAACGATATCAACTGATGGTCAGCAGACGAGAAGTGGCAATTTCTCAGCAACAAGTACGAGTAATGCCAACCAATGGCGAACCGCCGTAGTTCCAATGAAGACTGTTTATGTTGATCCAGCTGTATATCTTTCGGGAACTAAATTCAAGTGGCCAGTAATCACGTATCGATGCGCTGGTGATGCGGATCCTGGCGGCCGAAGAGTTGACATTAAAAATGTAGGAATCAAGATAGCTCATTCAGACGGTACTGGCGTAGGCTTTGCGAGCGACTCTAGTTTCGTATTAACTGGCGCTGATGGACAAAAACTTTCCACTGCCAATACTCGAACTATAAATTCCTCTGGCACATTTTCAGCAAACACTAATAAAACTGGAACTTTTATAATATCTCTAACCTTTAATCATTATCAGACGTTTCCAACTACATCTTACTCTGATCCTGATCTTAATATTAGAGTTGACGATTTTGTTATTGAGTGGGAATCACTATAGCTACTGATCGATGATATAAATAAAGACAGATAACAATACATATTTTTTAAAGGCAGCAACAGATGACTAAAAAATTTAGCGAACTAAGTCCGATTACGACTCCGGCAAACGGTGATCTGTTTGCCTTATCGGATCATTCCGCATCAGAGTCTAAAAGGATTACGTTTGAAAGCCTGAAAGTGGCAATGATTGATGAGTCTACTTTTAACTATGCTACAGTAATAGCGAGTTTAAACGCTCATGATCCATCAAGTAGTGGTGTAAACGGTCTATATGCTACCAGACTAAATGTAGCAGGACAGTATTACCCAGGATCTCACTTTCTATCGTATGCCAACATAACAGGCAAACCAACACTTCTATCAAACATAGGTGCTACTGGTGACGCCGCAATAACAAAGCCAGCTTCAACCCTTAATCTAGAACAGTTTGATAACACTACAGGATTCTTAAGATTCAATAGCGATACTAATGATATAGGTTGGTATGGCAGTAGTACGGTGATTATGTCTACTTCTAATTTAGGAGAAGGCACTAATCTATATTACACTGATGTAAGAGCAAAAGCTAATTTAGTAGCTAACTTTGCAGAACAATTTAATATTTACAATAGCACGTTTGATCAAGGCGCTGTACGAGATAGTGTCTACGGCTTAGAAGGTACTTGGCGGGATATCAGTGTTTCTGGAGCACAGCATCAGTCTAAAAAATTCCGTATCACTGGAAATTCTGCTTCTTCAACTAGGGCACAATTTCAAGTAGGACAAGTTTTAAGATTTTATGGAGCATCTACTCTATTCTCAGCTATCGCTCAATCTGCCACACTAGCAGTGACCGTTCAAGGCTTCACAGAGAATTCTTCCAATAAAAAAGCTGGAACGATAGCGGCAACATACTCATATAAGATAGCAGAGTTCGATTTAGAGAGTGGAGAAATTAGTCCCGTAGGTGCCGCAGTTACAAAAACTATTTACGTACCTTCAACTGGTGGCGCCGCTAATGTGGCTGATCAGTTTAACACTTCCCACTTCATTAGATGTAGCTTCACGGCAGTACCTGCCGATCGTGGTGTTGCAGTATACAGAAGAATAGGAACAAGTGGTGATTACAAACTAACCGCTGTACTTGGTAGAAAAGAAGTAGATGCGGGGTCATGGATTGACTATCAAGCATTCGATTACACTTCATGGTCAGGCAAAAACTCTACAGATAACACATTCACTAGCATCGTTCACTTTCCTCTAATTGCATCTAGTTCTTCTAGACGTGGGTGGGTAGATAAGACTATCACAGCTATCAATCAGAATACGAATGACTTTGACTTATCGGTAGATGATTGGGTGTTCGTTAATCCCAGTGTAGGCGGAAATCATACGGCACAAGTATGTCACAATGACACTTCTATAATTCAGAACGCTATTACCAGTAACTCAGCAGTAGGAAAGAAGAGTATTGTTCTTAACGCTAAGACGTACAACTCATCTCTTTTATCTATTCCGAATAACTTTGGTCTAGTTGGAACATCGTATATTACTAAGATTAAAAAGCTTCCGTGGACAGGTGGAGAAGCAAGCGCATTGAACGGTAAATTTATTGTCGCTCAGAATCAAACCGGAGCGACTTCTCTTTCAATAGTTGGAGTTGATATTGACGGCGTAGCGCCTAATCAGTTCTTATGGCCAGACTCTACAACTGTTAATAGAAACTATCTTTTAGACTTTGGTATCAACTGTAACTCTCTTCTTCTAGATAGAGTTAGAATTACAAATTCACCAGCCGGTGGCGTGTATGCTACTAGTCCAGTTGAGTTAAAAATTAATACAAGTGAAATTGTAGATAGTGCTACCACTGATAGATACGAATACAGTCCTTTGATTGCAGATTCTGGCACAGACACTATGATCACAGGCAATAGATTTCAGAACTATACAGACTATGTTGATGTATCAGTAACCAATAAAGGCATTGTTGCTAATAACGTAGTTAATAACTGCGGTAGCGGATTGTTTGTTTACGGTTCAGTATTCTTTGTATCGTCTCCTAACGTTCTTATGGGACCTGCACAAGAATTCTTACCAACTCCAGATATTTTGAATTCGGAATACGATCTCATTAATATCGACCTTTCGGAGGCTAGGGCAGCTGGCGATGACTATGATTCACCAGGACATGTATATCAAGAAGATGGTGCTGATTTTGACCTAGACGCTTCAGCAGGATCTATAAAAGATATTACTCATCGTGCATTCTATCTTCAAAAGACTGAGCAAGGAGTTGAAGAAGTTTATGGCACAACAACAGTTGCAGGAAACTTCCAGGTTACGAGTCCTGAAACTAGATACACTATCTTAACGTTGGGTAATACTACTCCAGCACAATGGAACACAGCCGCTGGAACAACCGGTAAAGTATATTCAGTTGGTGATACATTCACAGCATCAGCCGCTGGAACAGGAACAGGAACAGCAACGAGTGGTGGAGTAGATACTATTCAAATGATTGACGTTGCTAAATCCGTAGCACAAAGACGAGCTGGACAATTCGCATTTGTGATTCCAGTTGCTACAGTTAATGCAATTAAGAACGCAGGAAACATAGTTGCTATCGGTAGCTTTGTTATCGGACAATCTTATACTATCAGTGTTCTAGGCATTCAAACTACGCAAGCACATTGGAACACTGTCGCAGGAACTTCTGGAGTTACGTACTCAGTAGGATCTAATTTTACCGCAGCCGCTGTAGGAACAGTTGGAGATGGCACAGCTAGAGATGGATATCTCAGTGGAATCGGTCAACACTCATATAGTAGATTGAAGGCCGCTAACCCTCTACATGAAGGCATCGGTTGGTCATCTACATTCAGAAATGAAGTTTCATGTGGTGTACCTACAGTTGCCGCAGAGCCTTGGGCTGTAGATGCTACTAATGGTACAGATCCTATATATACTGTTAGCGTAGAAAACTTATTGTATGCCTCAGTTGGAAAAAGAGTTAAGTTTTCTAGTGGTCATACAGGATGGCAAAATTCTGGCAATATTACTATAGGCACAATAACTGAAATATCAATTAACGGAGCGACTTACGCAGTGAAAATTAAATTTAAAGGAGCTGGAGGCGGCACGGCACAACCTAACGCTGTTTCAGCGGGTCTATTACCTGGTGTCGGTGGTACGTTAAATATAATCGATAGCTTTGTGATGGCACAAGGAAGGATAATCTAATATGTCAAGTATAACAAATGTAAATAATAACGCAAGTGTAGTCAACGTTGGACGTACTACACCCGTTTCTCCTGGTGTACAGCCCGCTTCTAAATCGATTCCAGTTGTAATCGCTTCTGATCAAACAGCAATACCAGTTGAGGAACAAAATAAAGTACAATCGGAAGTCGCACTTTCGCTCTTGGGCATTCCACGTGCTGAGGTTGCTTTGGGTATCTTCGCAGACGTTAACACATATGATGTTAACCCGACAGAATGGTCCTCTTCTCCACAGTATCACATTACTGGTCACGGCATTCAACATTTGCCCACAGAAGCTGGCGCACTCGTAGAAGCACCTAGAAACAAAACAGCAGTTTTGACATCGAAGCGTTTCTTCAGGTATCAGCCTGGTCGTGTGTCTGCCGCAACGTTTGGTGTTAAGAGTACTACAAGTGCCGTTAACTTCGCACAGAATCCTTCTATCAGAAAGTTTGGAATCTACGATAACTTTGATGGATATTTCTGGGAAACTAGAAACGATTCTCAAGAAGATAACTTCTGTGTAGTTAGACGTTCACAGTCATTAACTAAAGGTCCTTCTTCTCCAACTGGTATTGTAGGCGCCCCTCTTAAAGGTGGAGCTCCTGCTCAGACGATAGGAAGAACTCAGTTTGATGATTATCGCATCATCGGTAATGGTACGAAAGAAGGTACACTTCCTAGCACACTTCTAGTTAAAGATCGTGAGTTAATTTCTACTAATAGATTTACAATTATTAATGCTGCCATGGCTACTGTTGTTGCCAATAACGCATCTTACTACGCTGATCTAGCTACATTACTTGGTGGCACTGCCACTGCGGCACTCATGGAAGAAAAATGTAAGCGGGATCTAGACTATTGGGTTGGCTTTTACATATTAGATATGGAGTGGGGCGGTACTGCACACACTAAACTCAATATCACTAACTACGGCGGTGCTTTTTTACCTAATATTCCATTATATGAACAGCCAGCGCACACTGCACTGAAGGCCGAACTCATTGGATTCACTGGACTATCTACTGCAGGTATTAATAAACTTACTGCACTTACAAACATAACCAATACTGCCTTCAATAGAAATGTTGGACAGGGTGTATTATTACAGTCTATTAGTAATAGTGATTATGGTAACAAAGGTAAGATTGATACTATCTTTGATACTAAGTCTCATTACTGGGCATACCACGTAGCTGTTAAAGATATTAGCGGTGGTACATTGTCATATCAATATCCTTCAGATTATCCTTACAGTGAAGCTGAGTTGATATACAAATGTCAAAGAGATATTGGCTACATCATCGGCGGATATAAAAATGACATCTCAGGTGGTGGAGACGCAGAAACGAAGTATAACATGTCTATGTACTTCAAGGGAGGAAGAAAAGCCACTGTCAATATCCCGGGCGAACCTGGATTTGGAATGTCAATCTACTCACAAAACGCTGGCGGTTCATCTAACCCAGTACAAGCAGAGATCGATAGACACACCCACTTAAAAAGCACTATTCTCGAAGACCTCATTGGTGCTTCAGGTTCAACTACGAACGCAATCAGTGGTTTGGGATACACATCTTCATCAACGGAATATGTCAAGGCAAGTGCTTTATCGACTAGAGTTATTGCTAACTTCAGCGAAGAAGACACTCAGCAGATGGATAATAGCGGTGACAGAGGATTTGCTGGCAACATGGTAGCAATGCGAGATGGTATTATACTTACACATTCCGCAGTTTATGATCCTCAGTTGCTCAAAGATATCGAACAAATTAAAACTGTATCTGATACTGATAACCAATTAAAACTCACTAAAGGACATGTAGTATTCAACGCATATGTTAAAGTTAAGACTGCTGTACCATCTGTAAGCGGTAGTACAGGTCTTGCCGCTGATACAGTTTATAAAGTCAAAAATGTTGTTGGACCAAAGGGTAATGAGTTCACGCTAACAGATGAAGCTGGCGTTGCTCAGACTTTTGCTGTTGCTGATGTACCTGCGAACTTCTATGTTGAAACAGTTGTTCCTTTCATCTTCCCTAAGATAGGTCAAGCGGGTTATGTGTCACTCCGAACTAATGGATATAAGGGTTATGATCCAGTATCCTATCGAGCAGGATTTACGCCAGCGTTGAATGCAGACGGATCTAATGATACTTTCCCAAAGGGAATGGTATTCCCTTACATGTACGCAAGTGATGACAATCTTATAGCTTCAGATTCGTCTACTAGTTTACGAGTAGGCTATATCAACACTGCGGAAGATATTTCCACCGCCGCCGGTTTGAATATAGTGTGCGATCAGATTGACCAAGTAAACTTTGATCCAGGATATGTGACTTGGGTAAGAAACAATGTCAAGCCTGAGTATTGGGGCGTATACGATTATCGTGTACCTAGATCAAGATTCAGCCATGATACGTTAGACGGCAGAACAGCGGTAACTAACCCTCCATCAAAAGACAGAGTGTTCAGTGACGTAGCGACTGGCGAAACTGGTACTGCAAGACCCGGACAAAAGTTTAAGATAGGCGGTCAAGCTCAGAATATGACTAGCTTATATAACTTTGACTTTACTAAAGTTACTATGCTTAAGATTGAATTCTCATGGTATGGAGCTGTTGGTGCATTGTTCTTAGCATATGTTCCAGTCGATAATGGCGAAGCAAGATGGGTAAGAGTACATCATCTACGTGCTTCTAACCAATATAAGAATGCTTCTTTGGGTAATGCGACACTTCCTATTACGTATACGACATACGGTGGTGGAGATCAATATTCACTAGGTGATGGGGAAGATCAAAACTTTATCGATAGAGGATATGGATCACAATCACACTCTATTGTTAAGTACGGTGCTTCATACTACATCGATGGTGGCGATAGAGGTACTGTTCGTCTATACAGTCATAATAACGAAGACACTCAAGATGCTTACGGTAAGCAGTGGATGTTCAAAGACGGTAGCTATAGTGTATCTGGAGGTAGACCTTCGCTTCTCGTTAATAATACTAACTTAACGACTGGTACTTCGGCTGGGATTGCTGTGAGTAATCCATCAGACGCCGCATGGAGCGCATCAAGCGCACCGGATCCGTCATTCTTTATGGGAGCTAGACTAAAAACCTCAAACAAAACTGATCAAAATATTAAAGTTATCTGGGCAGATAGCACTAGAGTATATCTAAGTGGTGTTCCTAACGGCACTCCAACTGGAGTAAAACTCCTCGTAGATAGAGCAAACGCTACTTATAATCTTGAAACTAAGCAAGTTATTCTTAGCACTCAACAATCTAATGCTGTGCGTAATAGAGTTCAGGTTTATCCTACAAAACTCTCTGCTTCTAACTTAGGCAACAATCCAGTTCGTATGAGATTTAAGAAAACTCCTATATTCCAAACTGACACTGCCTACACTGGCACATTCACATTAGATGCTCCTTACACACTCACTGCCGCAAACGAGCCATTGAGTTCTGTTGGAGTAACTGAGAGTGGTGGAGCTGGAACATACTTCGACAATAACGAAAGTCTTTTCGGATGGTTCGAAGCGTTAGTGGATTCTGATGCGATAACAGTGTTTGGTAGATTGTATAAAGTCTCTGATGAGTACTACTTCGAACTCCTAGAATCTTACAACGGTACCATTGAGCTAAAAGCTGGTGTGTTCTTGTCCGATCTTAGATTTGAAGCAGATGGAGATAGTATCAACCAAGAAACCGTAACTAAAGTGTCACAAGAAAAGGAAGGATTGAGTTCAATCAAAATTACGAATGATACCGTAGTTCCTATTCCAGGAACCGGTACTAACGTAGCCACTATATACTTACAGGCGGGAACAGAACAACTCGACCTAAGTCCTTACTTCGATTACAATAAAGAATATCTATCATTCCCGCTTACGGACCAAGCAGATAGTCTTTATTTTGCCGTAGACTCTGACACAAAAGCAGGAGATCCACCAGATCAAGTAAGTTTGGGTTGTACGTGGGAAGAACAATAACTCATGCCAAAGCAGATAAAACTTGGACTGGATAAAGTACCTGCTCCAGTTACGAAGCAGTTTACTCAGCTTATCGACATTGAAGGTAACCTTCTTTTCGATGCCGCAGGTAATCCAGTTGTAACAGAAGACGAAGCAGTACTTGGATCTTTTTCTAAGTCTGCTTCTGCAACTTCTATATTTTCTAATAACTATAATTCTGATAAGCCAATATCAGTTCCTATTGCTGAACAATTCTCTGGAGAATCAGAAGTCAGTAGTTCGATACTTGGTGTGCCTCGTGCAGAAGAGCAATTAAGTCTTTTCGCAGACGTTTCGACTTACGGACTAGATGAGGAGAACTGGAACTATTACACGTTTGCAAATGCCACTTATCCAGGAGAATGGTATCGTAAACAGAATCCAGTTTTCGGCAGAAGATTTAATCCTAAGTTTACCGAAGAAAGTTCAGAGCAAGCACTATCTATCTCGACCTTTCCTAGTCAGTATAACTTTCCAGGAAGTACGATAGCAGAAAGGCGACAAGCGCCTACTGCTAATATGCAAGCCTACATGAATTTCATAGCCATGGGCAAGTATATGTATACAATATTTATCGATGTCAATCCAGTTTTCGCCAAAGCTAATTTTCTAGATACTACTATCAAAGTAATATCTTCAGGAGAATTAGAGTTTGATACTACGTCAAGCAATTCGTTCAGTACTAATGGACTTTCATTTAGCAACGATTCCAATTTTCACGATGTAGAATATGGAGATGACCTTCAAGAATCTTTCGATCAGATAGAAAGATGGACTTATATGTACGATAGAATTGTAGTAGGAGATGCAAGTTTTCCCGCAATTCTTAACGAAGAGAAGGCCCGAAATTTCAAGTTAGAGTATGATTTCATCAGAAGATTCTTATCATCTAAATCACAGCCTGGCGGTTCATCTCAAGCAACAAAGTTTGCTATTCTTGAAAGTAAGAAGACTTTCAGGTATCAGCCTGGTCGAGCAAGTGGATTCACGTTCGGTGTTAGACAAGAGACTGACCCATCTTCAAACGTAAACACTATCGAATGGGGATGCTCAAACGATACAGACGAATATATGTTTCAGTTAGTTGGTTCTAGATTTAACATTGTTCGTAGAAGTGTAATCAAGTTGCCAGATGATCTTCTATTGAAACAAGGACTGGAAGTAAGTGATCAATCATCATCTGCTATTGAGCCAAAAGGCGTAGGCATTCGTGAAGCGATGTGGGAAACAGTAATACCTAGAACCAAGTTCAATGGAGACAGTCTTCTCGGTAATGGTAAATCAGGATATATTCTATCATTCGAAGATGTAACTATGTACAAGATTGAATTCTCTTGGTATGGAGCGATCGGTGCCAAATTCTATGCGTATGTGCCTTCTTTGGTTGGAGATGCACGTTGGGTATTAATGCATAGATTAGTTATTGAGAATGGATTAGGAAAACCCATTCTTAAGAATCCAGACTTCAAATTCAAATATATGATCTTCACTGAAGATAATGCCACAATGCAAAAGCCCGTATCTCTATACAAATATGGTAGTAGTTATTATGTAGACGGAGGAGATGAAGGTACTATTAGGTTGGCAACTACCACAGTAGACAGCAAATCCTTTACACAACGAAGTCCCATTCTAGGAATCTTGCCTAAGCAAAAAATATTCAATCAAGATGGTGAAGGTCTTACCAACTTTAAGAAAGCCTATCCATCTACGATGTCAATATCTAGTGATATTGATGCTAGAATTGATGTTGAGGATATTAGTGGATCTCCTGATGGAGTACACTTCAACTTTTCTCCATCTCTACACAATGGAGTACATGCATTATCAACGACACTAGACTTTAGATTTATAGGCAGTGCTGGATCACAAGTAGATATATTAAGTGGACCAACATTAATCGCCAGTAACTTTCTTGAAGGCACTAAATATGAAATAGTGACTCCAGGAAACACCAACTGGACAGATATAGGATCTGCCAATGCATCTGTCGGTACTAAGTTTATTAAAAATGCAGTAGTCGCAACAGGTACCGGAACAGCTAAGAAGGTCAGTTTAGGCATAGAAGACGATAATGCACATATAATTGCAGACGGAATTTATAACGCTTATGTTGACTACGACTCTGATCCTGTCGACCACGAATCGTCTAGTATCCGAAGAAGAAATAGTAGTCAAGTCTTGATTACAAATTCTATTAGAAAGTATGAAAAATATGATGGTACAGTTGAGGATACAATCAATAGTCCTACATTTACTGGTAGACTCTCTAACTATCATGCGTTAGCGGCGTCAACTGTTCCTATCTATGGCAATAATTTTAAAATACATTTCTTGAATCCGTCAGCAAGAGATAATAGTAGACACTTTGCAGAATTCGCAATATCTGTCACATCAAAGCTTCCTATTATCGACTCGACGGATAATAACAAGCTAAAATTTACTGATGATGCAGGCGTCTCAGAGCCTTATGACATATATGGAGAACTTCATCAAGAGTATGCATGTGAAGGTACTCCTATAAACTACTCAACTAAAGCTGAAAGATATGAGTGGGATCCTGGATATTCTGACATGTTTATGGTAGATAACAGAATACCTTCTCCACTTGGAGCAGACTCTGGATATATATCAGCCGTAAAGGGTGAAGTGCGAGTAGTAAGTTATTCGGTAGAAAGTGTAGCCGAAGGCACAGGAGACTTTGCTGGTAAATGGAAAATAACTTTTGCGGGAGGTGCACCATCTACAAGCTTATTTACTGTAGATAGTTCTGGCAACATCGTCCCAGAAAGTACTGAAATTGGAGTGGCTAGTGAAGGCATAGGAGTATATTATGTAACTCTTCCAGAGCAAGGCGATGATGGTAAGTCCTTTGCTTATGTATATCCAGATCCAACTGATGACGGTAGTGGTCCAGGATCAAGAACTATTACAAGCATTCAAACTAAAACTATAACACTTACTCACGATTGGCAACTTGACCCTGCATTGAATGGCGATAGCTTCACTAAATCTAAAGCAGTAAAGTTCAATGCACAGCCTTTGTATCTAGTAGTTGGCTTAAAAGATAATGCAAAAGTAAACAACATCATAGTAGAAGAATTTACTGCCGATCAAGTACTCACACATACTCCAGTCTTTATTAAAGATGCTCCCAACTTAACAGTAGTCGGATCAGGATCTTCGAGTAACATACTCTCTCCTTCTGCTTTTCAAGCAGGCGATAGACTTTCTAGTATTAGATTTGATGATCAGTGTTTGAATCCATTAAGACCTGGAACTAAAATATATTCGCTGTTCGTAAAGGGCGGGGTGCCAGAGAAGTTCGACTTGTCTAACATCTTCGGCAGAGATAGAAAAGGATTAGCTAGAGGACTACTAAATAATAGTGCAGTATATCTCACTGCATCAGCCGTAGATGGAACATCTGTCGGCAATGTAGAACTAACTATCACAGTGAAGGAACAGTAATGCCATTTAGAGGTCTAAACGTACAACTAGCACTAAACGATGTCGATTCTGCTTCTACGGCTCTTCGGAACTTAGGACTCGACCAAAGAGACTTGGCACTGATCTCTGGTTTAGCTACGGGCGTACAAGTTCAGCCCGATGAACTGCACACTCTTGCAGGTCTCGTAGTAGATCAGAAAAAGGAGTTGGCCGCTTTAGCTAGATCGTCAACAACAGTAGGATCAATACTAACGAGTCTTACTGACATTGGACAACCTTTAGATTTTAATCTTGAAATAGATAATCAGATTAATGCCGCTGCCATCAAATACAAATATCTAGACTACTCCAATAACACAATGAAGACTGCTGATATATCCACGTCACGTGTATCATCTTGGTCGACAATAGGCACTTCTATTTTGTATGGCGGTGAAGTTAAAGTCACTGGTGATAGTATAACTCTCGACAGTTTAGGCACAAGTACCGCTCCAATCGCCAAAGCATTTAGAGCAGAAGTTCCTACTCATAAAATTGGATTGAAAGTCAACGGGTCTGTTGAAGAGTTTTATGCGATGAAAGGAATTCCTTTAAAGTTTGACGCATTCTTTAGAAATGCAAATTTCAGACATGCAGTGACTTCTATAAGTGATAGTGCCGGCACTGTTCCCCCTGTTTGGAGAGTCACAAATAAGGCTGGAGGACAATCATATAATACTGGAGATGCAACTGGATCTATTGGAGCTGGTAGTGTTGGATCTCCTGCACAATATTCATTCAGAGATAGTTCTAGTAAGGCTCGCACAGTTGAGTTCTTCTATAACCCAGCGAACATTAATGAACTGGGCATGGCTAGCATAAACTTAACTACTTGGACAAACGTAGGTCTAGATAACTTACGTAAACTCGATATATCTCAAAATGACTTTTACGAACTACCTAAGTTTGGAGACTCAAGTAGAAACGGAGATAGTCTTGCGGTTACGCTAGAGCAGATCGTGCTTACAGGTAATAACCTTTCAAGGGCAAAAGACGCTACTGGCGTAAGTATTCCTGCCAATACGCAGTTGAACACGCTTCCTCTCACGCTGACCCATTTGACGATGAACGGAGTATTCAGTGATTCTACCACAATTGATTTAACTGACTACACACAATTAACTAATTTGAATATGAGTACATACTACGCTAGAAATGCTCAAAGACGTATGACTGGAGGAACAGTTACTCCAAAAACGTATCATAACGGAACTCTAGGTATTGTCAATTATTCTATATATCATCAACCTTATTCTCAACTTGCTAATGGAGTTTGCTCAAGCCCTAGATTGAACTATCTATACTTTCCTTGGTGTGGTGTGACTGCAAAAGAGGGTGGTGGTAATATAACCATAGCAAGTCCAGTCATAACACAATTTATTTCTTACGGTAATAGTCACAACGTAGTTAATATGTCGAGTAAAAATAATCTTAACAATTATATTCAAGCATATTCTAGTCCAGGCTCAGATAAAAGTTTGCAAAATAAATTTACTGGATGTTCAGCACTCACTCAAATATACTGCTATGCATCTGGAGGAATCACAGGTGACATAGGAACAGTTGTAAAAGATCAAGGTCTTA
>Ga0115008_10002883_pt1 | contig 14241 bp, 11 predicted proteins | sample FraStrMetagenome_FD_87164 | JGI IMG/M metagenome (GOLD analysis project Ga0115008, IMG submission 87164) | Marine eukaryotic phytoplankton communities from Arctic Ocean - Fram Strait ARC3M Metagenome | ecosystem: Environmental > Aquatic > Marine > Oceanic | place: Fram Strait | collected...
GAATTTTAATATATATGATGTGGGTTTTAATATATATGATGTGGGTTTGTGAATGTTTGTGAACTTCAATTATTATTTTGTATTTGTAAGCTTCTTTTGTGTGTTTGTGTGGACTACGTGTAATAAAAGGGTTGTGTGCGCGATTCGCCAAAAATCTAAAATCTGTGTGTGCAGCTTCGCCAGGAAATGGTTAACAAAAATCAAAAATTAGTAATTTAAAATTATTTAGGTCGCAGGCCTGGGTCTACATCTAACTTCGCACTATCTCACCGTCTGATTACATCTTGGTCGAATACACTTTGACTAACCTGTTTGCTTTTCAAACTTTCGTCACTTGTTGTTGATTTATCCATTTGCAACCCTCGATAATTTACGAAGATGATGATTCAAAGCTAAATGACTAATCAAAATTATATGGTACGTTAAAGTTTCCAACATTCCGTCGTGATGTAGGACCATTTCGAAAATAATTATATTCGTTTTCACAGGCTATTACTCAAAACGATTCGAATGGAATCTTGTGTCCGCTTCCAGCTTTGTTACATACAAATAAAAAAATCGACATACAAAATCTAAAAGATATTTTATTTCCAGAACCGATGAACTTATCTCTCCCATTTGCTGCTTGGTTGCTAGGTTCGTTCAATCATGTGACTATATCCATAGCCCTCCAAATAATACCACTTCCAACACCAACTTTTATTCTTGCAACTCGCAATCCTTTTCTTGCAATTGCTAAGTAAAAATGAGTTTGTGTATTACCTTTTCCTACTTCTGTGTACTTTCTTGTATAGTTTTGTATAATTACAGCTCTTCATCTCAAATAATCTTGATGGCATGATTGCTCTTTGAAGAGTAGAAATCGTAGAGCACTCACCATATATTCATAGCATCTATCAAAATATATGGCTGTTGGATGACGTAAACCTAACACACGTTACGTACACATTTTTTCGAACATTTGCCTTTCAAACATGCAAGCAAAGAAACGACAAAAAATCGTGCTATCGAAGAGATTCAACTTCGACTGCACTCGGATCACTTTCAGCGGTTATTCTAGCAGGTATTGTTTCTTCTTCTGTGTGAACTCTCCTGCTCTTTGGCTCGTTCCCCGTACGTTTAGCACGAATCTTTAGACAGCAGATATCTTCAAATGAGTTTTGAGTTACCAGAAATATTAATCATACATATCGAACTAACCTGGGAATTTTTTTGGGTGACGAACAATAATATCGAGGACATGGCAAAAAGACTTAGTGCAACCCATCCCAACGGCTTAACAAGATGAAAGACATTATTATCAAGTTTGTCTTCTATTGTATCGAGGAGATCAAATTCTACGAAACATGTCGAATTAAAAATCAACAAAATATAGCATCCCGATGACACCATAGCGACAGATGATACCAGGAAAATTTTCATAATTTTAGGAAGGCGTTCCCATTTGTTTGCTTCCTCGTAGGCATTATTGGACCATTCCCGAATTTCATTTGCCATTGTAACCTCTGGGTCTAACTCAATCTCTAAAATTTTTTCTCTCTCATCTGTAAGGGCTTTATCAATTGAGTTTCCTGCTGTGAACATCATATAGAACATTACACCACCTGCGACTACTGTAAAAACTGTACCCAGTGTATCTGCCCAGGGATACAATTGTTCATTTGTTTCACTATCTACTTCAGAACTCATATATAGAAACATTCCGGCGAGAACTGAAAAGGGTAACAAATTAAGGCATACATAACTTCCAACACGAAAACGTAATCAATAAAATTACCAGTTGGTGCTTGAAGGAATATCACTGGTATCGTTCCCAGCAATATTGGTAGGAGGTCGAGACCCATGATGCCTATAAATTAGATAAAATCTAGTACACTGTCATAAACAAATGAAAAAGAGTGAAATATCGCTTACCACAGAGGACAGATGTAGGCCAGTCAGGCCCACCTACTAATATGGCAACTTTACGCATTGTAAGAGTAGGCTCGCCCAGGATATACTTCATACCTCGGACAAACTCGCTGTTCACTTGACATAGTTGCTTAATTGAAACATAAGTACCAAGGAGTTCACCAATTAATTTCTATAGAAACAGAGAGCAAGATCGGTACGAAGTCAGTTCACTGCAGAAAAGTAAACTACAATAACATGTCCGCACCTGTTGCATGGTGCATGCCAAAAGTTTGATAAAAAGACAAACTGCGTTTGTGTAAAAGGCCACGCCTACCCAACCGAATTCATCATTCCCTACAGCCCCAAGGACAATACCACCCGCAAGATATATCGGAACACCAGGAACAGGTGGAAGCAAGAACAGTATCATACCAACTAAAATGACGATTCCAGTTACAGTATAAACATCCAGTTCGCTGCAATACTCAATAAGCCATGAAAGGAACACATATGTGCATCTTGTGACAACTACATCAAGTGTTATATATGCGACACCCCAATAAGTAGCATAAGTTAGCACCTGTGTATGATTCCAGATTTTGAAAGCCTCTACCTGCTCAGACGTCCTTTTTGTAATCATTCCTTCCTCAAGTACGCTTCGGTTCCGTTTGACTCCTATTTTCGCAAGAACTTTTCGAGTAGCCTGGTTTACAGCTGACAAAAAGAGATACGCAACAAGAAACGGTCCGCTCGTGACAAGGAAAAGTCCCTTCGCGATATCGATGTAGCTATCATATTTTTTGATCCACTCCTTCATTGAAGCTTCTCCCTCCTTGTAAACTTTGTAGAACACGGTTAGAAGTATAATTCCCATCCCGACAAAAACGCTCATCGCAAATGCAATCATAGCACTCCCAATTCCAGCTCCAGCGCCTAACAATGATGCAACCACCCAAATTACGAATAGTATGAATCCCGCCAACTTGATTATCAAAGTGAGCTTGTCATTCGTTTTCTCTTCTTGGTTTACGTTATTCTTTAACGTAGATTCATCAAGCAAATATCCAACCATACCGCCAAGGACCAAGATACTCACCGCAGAAAGAGCCGGATTGGCCCAAATGATGAATGCACAAGTACAGTCGTCGTATATATCGAGGCATTGGGAAGAGCAATTGTTGTCGAAATCTACCGAAGTTTTGGCTGAGTTAAAAAAGCATGGCTCCCCGTTGTCGTCTTGACATGCAGCATTCTCACTGAAATCTGGTGTACAACCTGCCTCATAAGAATATGTTGCTCTCGTTTCATTATCCCAGCTATTTTCTTCACTACTCATCGCCCAGCCCAAAGAAAGAACAGATAATGATGTACCTAAACTCATCAACACGATGTAGATCCACTTAGCAAACGTTCTGTCATTTGTCTTTTCGCGGTCAGAATAAAACACTTGGCGAATTCCAATAATATACAAAGGAAGAAAAACCGTAAATACGCACAAAGGCCCCCATGGATGTTCACCGATAAGCATTAACAAAGCTGCAAGTGAACCAGCAAATACAGCACAAAATCCGATGATTTGAAGAATTTTTCCCGTGGAAGTGCTCATACAACCATCTGCAGTGTGCCACAAGTTCGCATCAAAAATATACATGAAAAATACCAAAAATATCACCCCACCAACCGCATAACTGGCTTTATCTTCATAGTCAAAAGATAACTTTGTATTCTCAAGTCCGTAGCCAACTCCACTGAAAGCGATGATAAACAGCGCTGGCGGGATGCAAATTAAAGAACATAATTTCAAGTAATCTAGAGATGACAACGACTGCGTAGATTGTGCCATGCTTCTGTTCCTAGCTCCGCTGTCATCTGTCGAGATTGAGACTTGTTCGCCACTATTATTATTGTTGAGATCTTGCTGTCTGTGAGATGAAGGCGAACCGTCCTCGAAACTTACAACCTTGTCGAGGGAGACCTCGGCATTACTAGCGGCAAGTGCCATATTCCACCTTAACACAGCTACGCTTGAGTACTAGGTGAGCGTTTGAGTCTCACAGCAGGGGAAGTGACGCAAGCTTGTTGTCATGTATTTCGAAAGAGTAGAATTCTTCTCTTCTTTCGGTGAGTATCACGAACAGCTCTTCTCTTTTAAGTTAATTCTACAAACCCTCGTTCTTGGCGAAACTGATAGGAGGTAGGAAATGGCGGTGCTAATAGCGTTTACAATTTTTTGTCGTTTTTGGGATCGATACAAAAAAGTACTTTCACATTATTGACATGTGAATGAATTACAAATGCGTTGAAACTTCAGATGTATTTATCATATTAATACATGTATTAATAATTTGTAGATTTATTCACATACCTTTTCGTCTTAAATTTTTCGCCTTTCGAGTATTTATTGAGCTTCAATTCATGTTTTATATCATCATTTGTTAAATATTATATCTATTTAGGCTGAGCTATGTAATTTGATAATAAAATATGAAAGGTTTCCGTAAGAATTTGATTAAGTGTAAAAGCTTTTAAAGTCTCAGAGCAATAATTGATAAATTTTGAAATTCGTACATGCATGTCTGGATTTTTCTAGCTTTGCCGGAAAATCTTTTTTCTACGTAAGCGCATGTACATGTACAGTTTCTCCGTGAAAGAACAATTACGAAGTACAAACTAGTAGCCAAAATCCTCATCGTGCGACTCGTCTCAGCAGAAAAGAAAGGATTGCAGGAACAGCAGTGGAGCAAGACATATTTGTTTTGGAACATTCAATGAGTTTGGCTTTTCAAGAATGTCTTTTAGTTTCGAAAGCATTGGTGGTTTCAGTCAGGCCGTAAGCCAGGTTATAATTCATAATTCTGAGAATGAATTCGATGATCGTAATTATGCCAATGCGAGCGGCGATGGAGATAGTACACATTCTCCTGTAAATCAGCTGGGGTCTGAAGAAGCGAACAATCATCATCATGATAACAGTAGAACGTCAAAACATAATTGGCGATACAATATGGAGCAAAATATGGATGCGAGCCTTGCAGGCAGCAATGTAACGAGTACGGCAGCATCTACCAAGGCACGCATCGCTAGATTGAAGAAAAATAATAATAACATTTTGGCTCTTGAAGAGCGTTTGGAGATGCAAAAGGAGCGTTATGGAGAGAATCATCTTGATGTGGCAGCGACATTATCTGTGCTGGCTGGTCAGTTGAGGAAGCGAGGCGATTATGCTCAGGCCATAGATCATTTGATGAAAGCCCTTTCGATAAGATCTAATATATTTGGTGAAGGTAAGTAGCATGTTGCACATGCATGAGTTAAGGTTTACAATATGAACGATAGGTTCTTCCAAAATCAATCGCATTTTTCTAATTGTTCTCTTATAATAATAGATCACGTTGAAGTGGCAGAAACTTTGCAAGACATTGGGAAGTGCAAGTGCGAAGTTGGCGATTTTGGATCTGCAATTGAATATTTTGAACCTGCTTTGATGGTGCGCAATATCAATGTTGATTCAAATAATAAGAGTAGTGAACTGCTATTGGCGCATCTTTATTCAGATATGGGTTATGCTTATTGGAAGCTCGAAAATACAGATGGGGCACTCGAATACTATAATTTGGCGCTTGAGCTGCAGGAAAAGTTAAATGTATTAGCTGAAAGGGCATCAACATTGTGCTCAATTGGGGATATACATTTTGAATTGATGAGTTACGAGAAGGCCGAGTCCTCATATCAGAAGTCACTCGCAACGCGCCTAGAAGAGCAAGGAAAGAATCATGTGGATGTAGCCGAGGTTCACCATAAACTTGGTGTTGTGTATTGGAAAGTAGGTGATACTAGTGCGGCTATGGAATCGTTTGCAGAGGCCTTGAGAGTTAAAAAAATGCGATTGGGTGCGCATCATGTAAGCGGTGAGTTTTTGTCATAAATGCACGCATTCCATAAATTATATTGACATAGGTCTTTATCCCGATATTATTGTTAACCTTGTCCATAAGTTGCTGATACTCTGACCTGTATTGGAGAAGCAAAGTTTGAGGCTGATGACACGGAAAATGCCTTGATAAATTTCGAAGATGCCCTAAAAATAAGAGTTGAAAAAATAAAGGATGTACATGAAGAGTTTTCTGTCCTCGTAGAATTGACTAATAGTACAGTTAATGATGCTGTAAAAGCTTCCATGAACGAACTTTCTACATCACTTGGACATGGTGCGAAACTACATTATTTCCTGGGGGAATTACACGAAAAGCGAGAGGATTTTGTTCGCTCTCATTCCTCGTATTCCAAATCGCTTCAAATGCGCATTCTCCAAAATGGTCCCGACCATGTGACTTCTATCGAAATGAAGCAGAAGGTCGCGTCAATGTGTCTACGTCTTGGGAAGTTCGAAGAAGCAGTGAAAACCTTTAGTAATCTTCTTGAAGCTGCAAAAGATCAAGAGGGAAGTGAATCTAACATCAAAGTAGCTGACGCATTACTTAACTTAGGACGAGCCTATCAAGCATACGGTGACCAGAATAAAGCAATTGATTATTTTCAAGAAGGTGTTGAGATGAAAGAGGAACTTTTCGGTGAAGATCATGAAGAGGTCGAGAAAGCAAAGGAGGAAATGAAAGTCAGCCTGTTCAATGTGCTTATAACCTCTGGCCATGAGTATAAAAGCAAAGGTGATCAATATCAAGCTATCAGAGCCTATGAACAAGCAGTTGAGATGATCGATAAGCAACCAGATAAGCACGACAACCTTGTGATTTCGTCCTTGCTTGATAGCCTTGCAGATTTGTATTGTAATTCTGATTTGTCACACCATAAGGTTGATGATGCTGTAAACCTGTATAAGCGTTCTTTTGGTCTTGTTCAGCAGCGATGCGGACCCGACAGCCTGGAAGCAGCAAAATCTTCAACAGTGTTGGGTCAGACCCTTTTAAAAGCAGGAAAATATGAAGAAGCTCTTTCAACATTGAAACTTTCTCTAAACAAGATTCAACTTCTAAATGGAAAACAACATGCAGCCTATGCAGAAGTAAAACATTACATCGGCGAGGCATTGATCGGAACTCATGACTATCATAATGCAATGAGGGAGTTGATTGAGGCCGTGCGCATTAGGGAAGTTCTCTTTAGTTCTTCTCACCCTTGCTATTTGGACTCTGTAGAATTGATTGGAAAAGTTCACCACAAATTGGGAAGCTACGAAACTGCTCTTGATGCATTTGACGATTGCTTGAAAGAAAGATTGGATTTGCTTCAAAAGAAAAGGACAGAATTCGCAACTGTATATGTTAATACAGATGAGGACGAAGAAGGTTACAACGCTGCCCAGGACGAACTTTTGGTATACATAGGTGCTGTAGCTAGCGTTCACCATGCAATTGGTCTCGTCAAAAAAGATATGAATGATCTCGATGGTGCATTTGACAGCTTTCATTCCGAACTCGAATTACTTAAACGCCAGCTTACCGAAGGCGATTTAAAATTAGCAATGGCTAACGAAATGATTGGCATTCTTTATTTTGACCAGGGAGAAAGTGACAAAGCGATGAATCTCCTCCTCAGTTCTCTGAAAGTGAAACAGATCAAGTTGGGGCGGCGACACGTGGAATATGCTAATACATTGATAAATATCGGGAATATACATAGAACTAAAGGTTACATGGACGAGGCTCTTCGAGTTTATGAAGAGGCAGGAAAGATTAAGAAAGAGAAGGCCGGGACCCATCTTATTGGGTTATACAAAATATATGAGACTATTGGGGACATCTACATGGAAAAGTCGAATAACGAGAAAGCCACGAAAAGCTACATGACTTCGATGGGTGAGCACTGAATTAGGTTTACCATAGAATCTTTCAGCTTACCAATCGTACTTCTTTTACAATTTTCTTTTGATAGAACTTCTTGTTGAACAGTCAGGTAGTGACAGCCCTATGAGTAGAGTCTTACTCGAGAAACTGGGAGATGCTCATGCAAGAGTAGGTGAACATAATAAGGCTCTGGAGATTTATAAGGATGCTCTTTCTCGTATTCAATATGATACCGGCAAAAATGAAGTTTCAACCGATTTATTGAATAAAGTTGCAGATATGCATAATGCACGTGGTGAACACTCTGAAACAGTGAAAGTCTATGCGAATCTTGGCAAAAATTTCTTTGATAATGAAGACTTAGAAGATGCATCAACATTTTTCTTGAAAGCGCTCAAAGTCGAAAATGTTGACAGATCGAGTGAAGTTCACCTACAAATCTCAAAGTCACTTGAAAAGATAGGTACAGTACTTCGTTCGAAAGGAGAGCTGGACCTTGCTTTGAATGTAATTCTTGAATCATCGAAAGTACTACGCGAGTCCTCTTCTGCGGATAAACGCGACCTGTCAATATCATTAGAGATTGCTGGTGATATTTACCTTGAACAGGAAGATTTTGCGAGTGCACAAAAATATTTTGAAGAGGCATTTAGCTTACGCGCCCAGGAAGTAGGAGCGGAAACAGTTGATTGCGTTCTTTTAAATGAGAAGCTTGCATCTGTTTTTGCTTCACAAGGAGAAGATGAAAATGCACTTGGGGCTTATACCGAAGTGTTGCGGGTTAAAAGAATCAAGATGAGCAAAAGTGCTTCAATCGCTGAGACGATTTTTACCTTAGGAACTCTTCATAGGAAAAACGGTGACACTGAAATGGCAATGAGTTTATTTCAGGAAGCGTTAACTATCAAATGCAAATCCAATGGGGCCGATCATATTTCTGTCGCCCCAATCCGTGCAGCAATTGGTGACGAATGTGTGGAAATGGAGCCGCCAGATTATATTCAAGCTTGTGAAAGTTACTCGGAGGCCTTACGCATATGGAATAAATACGGCGAAGCTGCTGTTGGAATTGCCGATGTACACTTTGCATTGGGTAAGGCTCAATCAAATTTGGGTCAATTCACGGCTGCAACATCTAGCTTTCAGAGTTGCCTTGATATTTATAGGGAAGCTGATGACGATTCATCAAAGGATAAAATTCCACCAGCACTAAGTGCTTTAGCAAAAGCTAAGGCTGAAGTGGGAAATGTGGAAAAATCTTTAGCCTGTTTTGAAGAATGTCTCAGTTACTACAAAGCAGAGGTTACTAGCTCTGCAGATGAATTCAAACGTTACAATAATGGTGAAAATCTCCATAAGTACATTGCAGAGTATGATGCTTCAGTTGAACAAGTATCACATGCATTGGGAAATGTCGCAGACACTCATTATCAAATAGGACTGCTTCATCAGAAGAAGGGGACAAAAGAAGGATATAAGAATGCCCTGACTAGTTTTGAAGAGGTTTGTCGGATTAGGAGACTTCAACGGGGCAACTATCATGTCGACGTTGCCACGTCGATTGAAGCCATCGGTATCATTCTTTTAAAACTCGGCGATTTTTCCGAAGCGACGAGTAGTTTTATGGACGCCCTTCAAATACGCAAGTCTGCTGGAGATAGTGTTGATTACGCAAAAACTCTTACATACATTGGTCAGATGTTCTTTATGAATGGTGATTATGATACAGCGTTGCAAAACTTTCAAGAGGCGCTTCGTTTACGCCTTGAAAAAAAAGATTACGTACAAAATGACGAGGCTGGAAGCGTTTCTTGCAGTGTGTCCGATCTTATTGATCTTGAAACAGGTCGGTTGAAAGTTGTTCAAGCATTGGCTTATCAACATCGGTCAAACAGGAGCCAACGAGACATTGGTAAGGTCGCATTCCTTCATTATTTTATACTTATTCGTTTATCCTTTATCACTTATTCTCAATTGACACTCTACATACAAAGCATGCAATTTCTCTGATATTGGTGAGGTGTATCTCACAAAAAAGGAACATGGTCAATCTTTAAATTATTTTCAATCAGCCCTAGAGACGACGCAGAAACTAAGTATGATTAACAATAGCGATTTGAGAAATGTTCACACAAAAATTGCTCATGTATATCACTCTATGAATGATGTGGAGAAGGCGAAAGCTTCGTTTGCCATAGCCCTTGATTTATCTAAGAATCAGGCAGGAGATTTTGATTCATCGGAAGATACAGCTAATTTATGCGAAACGGTGGCAAAGTTTTATTTTGAAACGAGATCGTATGATGATTCACGTAAGTATTCAGAAATTACGATGGAGATAAGAAAATCTAGTTTAGAAAAAACAGACCCTGCCCTTTCTCGAATTGTACATTTTCTTGGAAAATGTTACTATAAAAAGCGTGATGGGAAAAAAGCGAAGGATTATTACGAAAGCTCCCTTGAAATGAGGAATGCAGCAACGAAGGAAGCGTACAACGCTTATAAAGTGGCAGAAGAAGATTCTGAAGAAAAGGCTGAAATAGGTGAATTGCTTAAGATTCGACTTGGCGAAGCCGCAGAGAGTCAGCACGATCTCGGTTTGTTACACCGTGACATGAAGGATTATGAAGATGCGATAGGATACTTCAGAGGAGAACTCGGTTTCAAGAAATTGCAATTTAACGATCGTCATGTTGAGTATGCAATCGTTTTAGAGACTATCGGTACAACACAGTATATGATGGAAGAAATAAATGAAGCAAGAAATTCGTTTGTGAAGGCGCTTGAAATCAAACGGGAAAGCATGGGCGAAGATAGCGTCGAGTACGCTACGAGTCTAAACAACATTGGAAATGTTGACTTTTCTCTGAATGAGTATGATGATGCGTTGAGCTCATATCTTAGGGCTTTGAAAATAAGACAAGAGAAACTGGGCAGTGATGATCCTTCCATAGGACAAATTCAAAGCAATATTGGAAGTATTCACTATGTAAAGGAAGAGTATGTATATGCTGTAACTGCGTACGAAGAGGCTCTTCGCGTGCGTAGAATTCAGCTAGGAAACTGCTCTGATACAGCGAAAAGTCTTTGTGCTCTTGGGGATGCCTACATTAAGAATGGCGACTTGGAGTTAGCTCTCGATGCGTATTACGATTCTTTTCAAATGTACAAAGATGACCCCAAACGCGGGGAAAGGAGTTTAGAAGCAGCCGGTGCTTTAGAAGGTTTGGCAAATGTCTGTCTCGAGAAGAATGATCTTGAAACAGCAATGCAGAATTTCCTGGCTTCTTATGAAATTAAGGAGGAATTACTTGACGAGGAACATCCATCTGTAGCAAAGCTTCTCGAAGATATGGGTCGTATTCACAGTCTAAAAGGAGAAATAGATGAAGCAATAAGCGTATTTCAAGAAGTTCTGAGATTGAAGAGATTGCGATTGGGTGAAGATAGTATTGAAGTAGCGACTACTTGGGAAAATCTCTCAAATACGCTTGCCAAAGGAGGCTTACATGCTCGGGCGATAAGGGGTTACGAACTAGCAATTGATATAAAATCTACAAAGTTCGGTGAAGAGTCCATGGAAGTTGGAATTCTTGAAGAAACGGTTGGTGACATGTATGTTGAACTCCAAGATTATGACAAAGCGTTGGAATTTTTCTACAAAGCTCTCCTAAAGCAACGGCTAGCACTTGGTCAAGATCATGTGGACCTTGCGGACCTTACTCTAAAACTTGGTCAAACTCACGAGAAGATAGGAGATGAAGATAAAGCATCTACGATGTTTCAGATAGTAAGACGTTTGAAAGGGGAAGATGTTGATGATGGCTTTTAAATAATATCTGCCCTATTCCTCACAGCTTCCAATAAATGTAACCATTCATTTGTTTGTTCCATTACTATAATTAGGGACTACTATATATTATATCATACTTCGCTTCTCGAGAGACACTTCGCAGGGTAATGATTATCCCTATATGCCGCTTTTCGGAAATAGTTGCCTGGGATTCAAGCAACTAATTTATTCTCTTACGAAGGTGGCTGCAGAATCGGAAGAAGCAGAAAACGTGACTCGTGTGAGCACTTCGGACAAGAGGAATGGTGCTTACACCAAGTCATTTCCAAATCGAGCAACGGTGTGGCCTTTCATATCCTAATGAAACATGCGTGCTTTGTCTATAATTGAGTCAATTTACTGACCTCGATTGTTAGGACCAGTCCTCCAAGGTACCTAGTGTCTCGGCTTAACTTTCGAGACACCTCTTCTGTAGGTTATTTACTCGTGCGCAGAGGAAGGATATCGTAGGACACGTATAGCGTCGCTCACGGTGTTAGAAAAAGTGTTTAGCAGTGCTTGTTCCATAGTGACCGGCATGGGGCTTGTTCAGCTTTGACAATGCGAGATCGATGTCGAACAGGTTTGCTCCTGCGGATGTACGTGCCTGGTGTCTGCATTTGGCGACAAATATATCGTAAAACCTCATCAATGATTTCTTCCACATATTCTTTCATTTCACTCGCAGTTATCCCATTTTAGCTAAGACGAACATTACGCCGAAAAATCACGGAATTCCCTGCGATTTACTGTGGGTGTCTTTATCCTGCCATATCGTTTCGAGAGATCCTCATTATTCTTAAATTAACAAATTTATTCTTTTGAGACAACTGGAATACGTCAACATGAAGTAGGATTGCTTCTTAGGATTGTTTCTGAAGAGCCTTCAGCTTCTCGATTCATCACTCATAGCTCATCGCACACTAATCGTTTCTTACGAGCCTTAGCTTCTCGATTCATCACACAACAATTATACAGATTGTGCTTTACATGTACATGTTAATTAATCAAACACCCGATCAAAAATTCCAACATTTCTTGAAAAATTGTTCCATATAACAATTTACTCAATTGCGCATGTATGTCACTTTCGCCCTTTTGCCATCCTTTAGATGCGGTTGATGCTTCATCGGATCTATCTGGGAAAGTACGTCTGCCATTTCCCCCTTAATACTACAAATTCCTCCTCGTCTTCATGACGTGGTGCCTACAAATATTCTCCGGAATAATCCTTCGACCTTCATGTACATCTATTGTGGAAGATATTACTACCGCATAAACGAGACTGTCGAAGAGCTGGCGTCGTCCTTAACGATGTACTCTCGTTTCCCCCTCTCGTCTGTGCACGCTTCTCCTTAATGATCATGAGGTATTTTAATGCTAGCCATTTCTGCTCACTCATGAGGTCACTTCTGGGAATGAGACATTCATAGTCATTCAATTGGAAAAACTCGCTCAATACTGCATCCTTAGCCTGTTTTCCGAAAATCTTAAATTAAGAACACCTAGGATGTGGTTATGATCACGAGGACCGTAACGCTCATCAATGACGTCGTCCATGTTTATTTCGCTCATGACTTTATTGGCGTCGTCGAAATTCACTCCTTTCATTGCTTATTCGTTGTCTCTTGTGAGATTGTTTATGACTCCATCTCTGCCAAATTGTACTCAAATTGGCTGTCTTGGTCAAGTTCATAATTCAATTGCGACATGGAAACGTATGTTATAGTCCCCACTTCTCGATTCCTTGTATGTCTGTTATTGGCGATTGGTTGTTTTCATCGGATCCCTCATTCAATGAGAATATAGAAACTTTTTCTATCATTTCCACTTCCTTATTTCCTTGTATACCTGTCATTGGCGCTCGCACAAATTGTAATGGACGGAATCAGGTGGAGGGTGGACTAGTTCTCTTAGCTAGCTCACCGATGATGTCAACGCTTTCCTTTACAACCTCAACTTCGGCATCAACGAACTCTATTTCTTCTGCTAAGATTTGTTTGAACAGATCTGGCACAATAGGGAAATTATCCAGTACCATGATATCCGCCTCCTCTTTTGCTGTATTAATCATTCTACTCCCAGATCCTTCACCGAATTCTTTACCACTCGACAGACCAGATAGCAAGAGAGTACAGCAAAGTTTGTCCACATTGTCCAATTATTTTCTTTTCAACATTACCGATTTCTCATATCTACCTTCTCTTCTCCACAACAAATACTATCTTAGTTCGTCGACATGTTTGTGTCGTCTCCCATACTCCGAAGCTTACTGAGGGCGCCTCTATCGGACAAAGACAAGAACAACCCTAAACCCAACAGAAGTGATCGGCTTGTACTATTTCATTGAAATCTACAAGCAATTACTGTTGATGCGTGCTAAGGTCAAGCAAAGAGTTGTTCCGTAGCCTTTCTAGCTTTACTATCATGAAAATACAAACGTCTACGGCTGTCGTTGGAACGACATCAGGACACAAGCGATACCAATCCTCAAATATTGACGTGAGTGATACCTATCACTTATTCCACGTTCCAAAGAAATTAAATGGATCTTTTACACCCATAAAACGCAACAGAGTTATGTTACTATTGTTATCAATCATAAATGTTTCTCTCCAGGATACCTGATCATATTAGAAAATACTGCACTCTTCCAAAGAACAAAGTACATTAAGTTTGAAGATCTGTGACATCGCCGAAAATACTCAATCA